>OIZG01000852.1_pt1 | contig 22549 bp, 20 predicted proteins | sample 1588561 | NCBI WGS metagenome assembly OIZG01 (sample SAMN03283267) | human gut metagenome | biome: human-associated habitat; material: feces | host: Homo sapiens | place: USA | collected 2013 | reverse complement strand
ACGAAGATTTACTGTGCTAATCAGAAAGGGGATATATGAGGGGATTTACTACAACTAAATTAAAGAATATAATCAGTCTTGAACACTGCGTCGTTAGATTTGTTATGGCGTGGTGTTTTATTTGTATAATACAGACCATAACTATAAACAGCATGAATACTGCAATAAATAAACTGGAATATGTGAAGCTTGTTAACATGCCGGTCATGTATGCATGCATAATTATACTCACTCTGGCATTATATTATGTATTTTATAAGCTTGAGAAAAGGATGGGATATATGTCACGTCATATAGAGGGGATCATGCTTATAGTGCTTGTGCTTGTTTATGCATGTATATGCGTTTTCCAGTATAATGATATATACTTCGTAGCAGCTATGGCAGCACTTGTATCACTGTCGATTATATATTATGCAGGATATGCAGGAATAAATGGAGTGACACTTACGAGAAAAAGATATATTGCTGTTATAGCAGGAGCAGCAGCTTTGTATACATGCTTTGTCAGCTTCTGTATGGTGACAAGATATTTATCATATGGCTCACCTAATTTTGATATGGGGCTTTTTTCGCAGATGTTTTATTATATGAAAACAACAGGAACGATGAATACTACAAGTGAAAGAGACTACCTTTTATCACATATGTGTGTGCATATATCACCAGTGTTTTACCTTATATTACCTGTATACATGCTGTTTTCATCACCTGTCACACTGGAAATAATACAGCCTCTGCTTATAGCCTCAGCAGTAGTGCCATTAGCACTAATATGCCGAAGCAGAAAGCTGTCAAGGTGGGAAACGTCGCTTATTATAATCATATACAGCTTTTATCCGGTTATAAGCGGAGGCTGTTTTTATGACATACATGAAAATATGTTTTTTCCGCTATTCCTGTGCATGTTTCTTTTGTTTATGGAAAAAGATAACAATATGGGAATGTGTATATCAGCGGTGTTTGTATGGCTGATAAAAGAAGATGCAAGTGTACTTATGATGTTTGTTGGACTATATATGATGTGCGATAGCAGAAAACGTAAAAAGGGTATTATTCTTTTTATAACATCTGCTTTGTATTGTTTATGCGTGTGCCTGATTTTAAAAAATATAGGTACTGGTGTTATGTCGGGACGTTATAATAATATGATACCTGAGGGCGATGGAAATATGTTTTCGGTCATAAAGACAGCGCTTGCCAATCCAGCATATCTTGTGACACAGATATTTTCATCAGGTAAGATAACATTTATAATACAGACTATGGGTGTTCTTTTATTTTTACCGCTTGTTACTAAAAAGTGGTCAAGATACATCCTGACAGGTCCATATGTGCTGTTTAACCTTGTGACAGATTATCAATATATGCATAGTATATATTTTCACTACGTATTCGGTTCGGGTGTCCTTCTTATATATCTTACTATACTGAATGTGTCAGATATGGATATGCATAAGCGGCTGAAAATGTTATATATAACAGCTTCTGCTACGATAATATTCTTTACGTCATATAACATGCCAAAGCTTGAAAATGCTGTTGGTTATTTTGATGAGGACAGGCAGGAAACATACAGGATAATAGATGAAGGACTGTCATATATACCTGATGATGCGAGTGTTACAGCGACAACATTTTTATGTGCCAGATTATCAGAACGAAAAGAATTGTATGAGTTATATTATACGGATAAAAGTACAGAATATATCGCACTTGATTTAAGAGGACATAATAACGATTATGATGAAAATAAATATTTGCAGGACAGCAGATATGAAAAAGTTTATTATTCAAAGGGAAAGATAGCTGTATTCAGGGATACATTATATAAATGATTGCGGAATGATTATTGAATAAATTGCAGGATTTGATATAATTAGACTATATGATGTCTTTATGGACATTGACATGTAAAAGATGGAGGATAATAAGATGATAGCAGAATCTATGAAAGCACTTGTTAAAGGAAGCTCAGTAATAAGAGCTATGTTTGAAGAGGGTAACAGACTTGCCAGAATATATGGTGCAGAGAATGTATATGATTTCTCGTTAGGAAACCCTAATGTAGCGGCACCGGCAGAGGTTAATCAGGCGATTAAGGATGTAGTTGATGAAGAAGATTCTGTGGTCCTTCATGGATATATGAGTAACTCAGGTTTTGAGGATGTAAGAGAGGCTGTTGCACAGTCACTGAATAAAAGATTTGATACACATTTTAATAGCAGCAACATTGTTATGACAGTAGGAGCAGCAGGTGGTCTTAATACTATACTTAAGACTATTATTAACCCAGGTGATGAAGTTCTTACATTTGCACCATTCTTTGGAGAATACAGGAATTATGCATCCAACTTTGGTGCAAAGCTCGTTGCGGTATCTCCTGATACAAGCACATTCCAGCCTAAGTTTGATGAGTTTGAAAAGCTTATTAACAAGAATACAAAGGCAGTTATAATTAATAATCCAAACAACCCTACAGGTGTTGTTTATTCAGAAGAAACTATAAAAAAGCTTGCTAAGATTATGGAGGATAAGCAGAAGGAGCTTGGTATTGAGATATTCCTTATAGCAGATGAACCATATAGAGAGCTTGCATATGATGGTGTAGATGTGCCATATCTTACTAAGTATTATGATAACACTATTGTAGGTTACTCATATAGTAAGTCACTTTCGCTCCCTGGTGAGCGTATAGGATATCTTGTTATACCAGATGAGGTGGCAGATTCAGCAGATATGAAGGCAGCAGCATCAGTTGCCACACGTATTCTTGGTTTTGTTAATGCACCATCACTTCAGCAGAAGGTTATAGCAAGATGCCTTAATGCAAAGGTTAATATAGAAGCATATGATAAGAACAGAAAAGCATTGTATGAAGGACTTACTGAGCTTGGTTTTGAGTGTGTTAAGCCAGAAGGAGCATTTTATCTTTTCGTGAAGTCACCAACAGAGGATGAAAATATATTCTGCGAAACGGCTAAGAAGCATAATATACTTATTGTACCTGGTTCTTCATTTGGTTGTGCAGGTTATGTAAGAATGGCTTATTGTGTTTCTTACGATACTATAGTTAACTCTCTTCCAAAGTTTGCAGAGGTTGCAAAGGAAATGGGAGTTAAGAAAAACTAATCATAGTATGAATATATAAGAATAGATATGAAAAGAGGAAGAATACGTGAAAGCTTGGGAGAATAATATAAGAAAAGTTGAACCATATGTTCCAGGAGAACAGCCAAAAGATACAGATGTGATTAAGCTGAATACTAATGAGAATCCTTATCCGCCAGCTCCAGAAGTAGGAAAAGCAGTTATGGATACAGATATAGACAGACTAAGGTTATATCCTGATCCGGATGTTACAGAGCTTGTAAGTGCTATAGCTGATTATTATGGCATGAATAAGAATCAGGTCTTTGTAGGAGTGGGTTCAGATGATGTATTGTCTATGTGCTTCCTTACATTTTTTAATGGAAATAAGCCTGTACTGTTTCCAGATATTACATATTCCTTCTACAGTGTATGGGCAGACCTGTACAGAATTCCTTATGAGAAGCAGGCTCTGGATGAAGATTTCAACATAAAGCCACAGGATTATTATAAGGAAAATGGCGGAGTTATATTCCCTAATCCTAACGCACCAACAGGATTATATATGGGACTTGATAAAGTAAGAGATATAATTGAACACAACAGAGATGTTGTTGTTATAGTTGATGAGGCATATATTGATTTTGGTGGACAGTCAGCAAAAGAGCTGGTTAATGAGTATGACAATGTTTTAGTTGTACAGACATTTTCAAAGTCACGTTCTATGGCAGGTATGAGAATAGGATATGCATTTGGTTCTCCAAAACTTATAAAAGCCCTTAATGATGTTAAGTTTTCTTTTAACTCTTATACAATGAATATGACATCTATTAAATATGGTGTGGCATCTATCAATGATAAGGCTTATTTTGATGAGTGCGTAGGAAAAATCATTGCAACAAGAGAAAAGGCGAAAGAATCACTTACAAAGCTTGGATTTACATTTACAGATTCAAAGGCTAATTTCATATTTGCCACACATAAGAGTGTGCCAGCAAAGGAAATATTTGAAAAGCTTAAAGCAAAGAAAATATATGTAAGATATTTCAACCAGCCGGGTATAGATAATTATTTAAGAATATCGGTTGGTACAGATGAACAGATGGATAAGCTTATACAGGCATTATCAGATATAGTAGCCTGATTATAAGTGCATATCTATAATGTTATTAAAATATTTATGAATAAAATACAGGAGTGAAGAAATATGGCTGTACCATTTGAAAACAGGAATTTTCATAAAGAACTTGAAAAAATGGTAGAAAAACTAAAGACAGAAGGAAAGGTGCCTACGTTGCTGCTTCATAGCTGCTGTGCACCATGCAGCAGCAGCTGCATAGAGTTTTTATCAAAATATTTTCATGTTACTGTATTTTACTATAATCCCAACATATCAGAAAGTGCAGAGTATAAAAAAAGAGTTGAAGAACAGATAAGATTTATCAGGGAGTTTGACACGCCTTATAAGGTATCTTTTATAGAAGGTGATTATGAGCCGGAAAAGTTTTATAAAACAGTCATGGGGCTGGAAAAAGAGCCTGAAGGTGGTAAAAGATGCTTTAAATGCTATGAACTAAGACTTAGAAAGACAGCCGAATTAGCTAAACAGCTTGGCTTTGATTATTTTACAACAACGCTTACTATAAGTCCTTTAAAAAACAGTGTCATATTGAATAAAACAGGACTTAAAGTGGCACAGGATATAGGAACACAGTATCTTTTATCTGATTTTAAGAAAAAAGAAGGCTATAAAAGATCTATAGAACTGTCAAAAGAGTATAATCTATATAGACAGAATTATTGTGGCTGTGTATATTCTAAAAGAGAAGAAAAATAATATGATGTAATGGTAAAAAGGTTATGAATCAGTTATATACACCAGGCGTGTATATCAGTAAAATGTAAAGGAGATAAGTATATGGCTAAAAAGAAGAAAGGTTTATTAAAGTTTGCAGTAGGTGTAGGTGCAGTAGCAGTTGCAGGAAAGGTAGCTTACGATAAGGTTAAGGCAGCTAAGAATAAGCTTACTAAGGAAGAACAGGATAGTGCAGAGCTTGAAGTACGTAAGTATAATGCAGTATGTGAAAAAAGAGATGTTGAAATAGAAGACGAAGAGTTCATGGGCTGCGAGGTTAAGGCGATAGCATCTAAGCTTACAGTTGATCTTTCACTGGCTGTTTTTGAAAAGGATGTTTATATTAACTTTGAAAGTATGATTAGTAATGTTTCTATCATACTTCCTGATGGAGTAAATGTTACATGCGATATCGATAAAAAGCTTGCAGGAGTACATAATTATGTGGAAAACACAGATGAAGAAGGTATTCATACTGTATATATAATTGGTAAAGCAGTACTTAGCAGTGTTGAAGTTATTCCAGTGAATTTCTATGTTGATGATGAAGATGTTGAGGAAGATTTTGATGATGATGCAGCATTTCCAGAATCAGATGATGTGGAAGTAAAGGTTATAAATGAAACAAAAGAAAACCAGGAAAAAGAAGACGATACAGAAGAAACAGAAGATGTTCTTGAAGGTATAGAAATAGAAGATGATTCAGATGCTGATAAAACAGAAACTATTAATCTTGAAGAAATATAATAATGTCATGAATTAAAGCGGGAATGGTGTTGTATGAAATACAGAGATAAGCTTATAAAGTATTTTGAGGATGCACCAGAGGGCGCTGTCATAGTTGCCAATGATATGTATGAAAATGGCTTTACAAAGATGAGTCATGATGCGTTTTTCAGGGCAGTCGAGAGATTATGTGATGATGGTGTTATCATAAGGGCTGGAAAGGGAATGTATATTAAAGCAGCTGATAAAGATAAGAATATCGAAGAATTACTGCTTAATTATTTCTTTGGAGAGAATAACGATAACGGATTATTCATAGGATACAGGCTGTATAACAAGTATATGGTTTCAGCTTATCAGACAGACAGGATAGAGCTGTATTCAAATGTACTAAAATCAAGAACCTGTGAGGTTGGCAATATATGTGTAAAGCGGCCGGGAGTGCAGCTGGATTTTGAGAACGCCAGGGTTATAGAGGCACTCGAAATCATGCAGAATTATTATAATATTGAACAACTGAATAAGCTTAAGTTCGCGCGTTTTGCCAAGCAGTTTGCCATAAGCTATAATGATGCAGCAGCTGTCAATGTACTTGAGCATATGAAATATAAGAAAAGTACGATAGCATTTATGAAAAAGGTGCTCGATATGTATAAGGTTGAGAACTCACTTCAGCAGTATTTAAGTTATGCATCTGACTATAAGGTTCCGGCAGTACAAAGAGTGGCACGATTGTGAGTTATGAAAAAATGAAAAAAGTACTTTACAATTATGTATACAATATATATAATAATGCCTGTACTACAGAAACAACATTAGTTTCTGTAAAATATTAAAATATAAAGCAGAGTAGGAATATGTGCGTTAAGTGCTGTATGGACAGGGAGTTGCCATATGGACGAAAAGGTTTTCTTGCGATACATAATCCGCATCCCGCTGCTACATACTATGGCGAACAACCTCCTATGTAGAGCGAAGATTACTGCAAAGGAGGTTTTTTTAATGTCAATTTTATTGAAGAATTTTGCATTTTCAGCAAAAGAGTTTAAGAGCATTAAGTCAGTTGTTGCGGCTGCACTTCTCATCGCTCTGCACACAGTATTAGCTGTGTTTGTATCTATTCAGGTGACACCAACATTAAGGCTGTCAGTATCATTTCTTGCAAACTGTGCCATAGGCTATATGTTTGGTCCTGTTATGGGCTTTGTATGTGGAGGCTTAGGTGACCTTATACAGTTTATCATCAAGCCAACAGGTGCGTATTTCCCAGGCTGGACGTTAAGTGCAGCTCTTGCAGGCTTTATCTATGGTCTGTTCTTTTATGGCTGTAATATGAAGGTCGCAGAAAGCTTTGATGGTGATAAGAAGGGCATCTTAAAGTTTATTGATGTTAAGTTCTTACTAAGATGTATACTTGCACTTACAGTTGACACATTGCTTGTAAATGTTTTACTTGGTACATACTGGTGCAGTATAATGTATGGAAAGGGTTTTGCATTCTATTTCTCAATAAGATTTGCAAAGAATATGATACAGTTGCCTATTAACATCATCCTCACATATTATGTGCTTGGATTTGTTAAATATATTGATAAAAAAATATATAATTAAACATATATCATGTTATATGGGATTGGAGAAAATAAAATATGTCAAAAATAATGATAGCATCAGATATTCATGGTTCTGCATATTACTGCAGGCAAATGTTAGAAAGATTCAAGGAAGAAAAGGCTGAAAGACTTGTTCTTCTAGGAGATATATTATACCATGGACCAAGAAATGATCTTCCAAAAGAATATGCTCCCAAAGAAGTTATTGCAATGCTTAATCCACTTCGCAACAGGATAATATGCGTAAGAGGCAATTGCGATACAGAGGTAGATCAGATGGTGCTTGATTTTAATGTTCTTGCAGAACAGGCATATCTTAACTTCAATAACTATTCAATAGTTCTTGCACATGGACATAAGCTTGACGAGAAGAATATACCGGCATTATGCGATGGAGATATACTTCTATGTGGGCATACACATGTTCCTAAGTGTGAAAAAAGAGATGGATATATATATATGAATCCAGGTTCAGTATCTATACCAAAAGAGAATTCAGCACATAGTTATATGATACTTGAGGACAGATTCTACTGGAAAGATATAGAGGATGGAAGTACTTATATGAACTATTAGATATTATGCAGGTTTCATAATTGTTTATATATTTTTAATTGTATTTAATTATATATGTGATAGAGTATTATTTAGTGATTACATAAGCACTATATTATATATAATTATGAAAGGCTGGATGGTTTGATGAATAGATTTAAAGATAAGATGGCAAGATTCATGTATGGAAGATATGGTATGGATCAGCTCTCAAGGAATTTATCTTTAATATGCCTGGTGCTTCTTATCGTTACTATGTTCGTAAGGAATAACGTTATATATATGATAGCACTTGTTGGTATTGTGTATACATATTTCAGGGTGTTTTCACGTAATATATCCAGGCGTTCAGAGGAGAATGAAAAGTATCTGAAATTTCATTATAAGGTAGTTGGAAAGCTTAATAAAATCAAGTTCAGAATTACGGATAGTAAGACACACAGGATATTCAGATGTCCTAGCTGTTCGCAGAAAATAAGAGTTCCAAGAGGCAAGGGAAAGATAAGTATCAAGTGTCCTAAGTGCAGGATAGAATTTATAAAGAAAACATGATAAATGCATGTTCATACGTATATTAATATGAAGCTTTAAAGCACATTTGCAGCCAGTATATATTGGATGTGGATGTGCTTTTTATTTTATACTTTAGACACTTACTGATGTATCAGGATTGCTGCATTGCTATGCAATCCACGTACACTTACATCATATAATATCAGAAAGATGATATTATATGGTAAAGCTATGAACCAGAAAATAGAAAACCTGCTTAATGTTTCATTATCTGCCACAAGAAAAGAGCTTGAGAATTCAGAGAGCCTTAGTACAGGGTTTAACTGGAGAGATGATACATGGGAAATAATAGTAAAGTATTCAGGAACTCTTGAAAATATAAGAAAAAAGTATAATGTATATATAAGAGAACTGCTGTATAACTATGCTATAATTGTGACAGATAAGAATACGATAGAGCTTATATCACAGGAAACGAATATAGATTATATAGAAAAACCAAAGAGCATATATTTCCAGCTTGAAAGGGCAAAGTCAGCGGCATGTGCTAACAATGTGCGGGCTGTTAATGGAAATATTGTTAATAGAAATGCCAGTAGTATGAACGATGACATAAGAAATGCTTATGATGGGACATATCTTAGTGGAAAAGGTGTCATCGTTGCAGTTATAGATACTGGAATAGACATATTAAGTGAAGAGTTCAGGAAAAGTGATGGCAGTACAAGGATATTAAACATATATGACCAGACACAGCAGACGGAATACAGTGAGGAAGATATAAATGCATATTTAAACAAAGCTATTGTAAATAAGGATAATACATATAATGGGAGAAGTATACAGATACCAGGTGCTGATAATACACAGCATGGCACTAATGTTGCCGTAATAGCCTGTGGAAGAAGCGGCGTTGCATATGAAGCAGATATAATAGCTGTTAAGATGGGATATTCATATAATAATCAGTTTCCACGCACAACAAGCCTTATGGATGCCATAGATTATGTCATAAGGAAGGCTATGGAGTATGAAAAACCAGTGGCAATAAACATAAGCTATGGCTTTAATTATGGAGATCATGATGGAAATACACTGCTTGAACGCTATATCAATGATGTTGCAGCAGGCTATAAATGCAGTATATGCATAGGAAGTGGAAACGAGGCAGACAAGGCAGTACATTATGGAAATATAATAAAGCAGGGACAGACAGATACAGTTGAGATATCAGTAAGTGAATATGAACATTCGATAGATATACAGATATGGAAATACTACTGGGATGTTTACAGGATAATGCTTGCTGGTCCGGATGGAGTGCAGTTTAATATAACAGGACAGGGATATATAAACAGATTCAGGATTCTTGATACAGATATAATAAGTCTATTAGGTGAGCCGTCACCTTATAATCTGTATCAGGAAATATATATTAATCTGCAGCCTTCTAAGGATTATATAACACCGGGGATATGGAAAATCATCATATATGGGGAAAGCATACGTCAGGGTGTATATAATATATGGCTTCCGTCAAGCCAGTCTTTAAACACTGCGACAGGCTTTGTAAAACCGGTTCCATATGATACTATAACGATTCCAGCAACAGCCACAGGTTGTATATCTGTAGGGGCTTATAATTCATATACAGGAGCATATGCTGCATTTTCAGGCAGGGGAAAAGGCGTATGGAATAAAGATATCAGATATACTTATAACAATGAGGACAATAATGCCGCTGTTAACTACATAGATGCCGGTATAAAGCCAGATATACTTGCACCAGGAGTGGATATAAAGATAAGAAAACAGACAGCATATGAAACTGATATAGTGAGTGTTACCGGGACTTCATATGCAGTACCGTTTGTAACAGGTGGTGCAGCCTTGCTTATGCAATGGGGGATAGTTATGGGCAATGACAGGTATATGTATGGTGAGAAACTAAAGGCGTATTTAAGACGTGGTGCCAGACCGCTTGGAATAGAGATGTATGCAGCAGCTCCCAATCCTGTGACAGGATATGGAAGGATATGTATAGCAGATAGTATGCCAGTGTAAAGCATGTAAGAAAATATATCATTATATATGTTTTTAAGCTGAAATGATTTAAAATGATTTAAGGTAGTCAGAGATAAGAAAATGCAGAAAAAAGCATAAAATATAAAATAAGTCTTGAAAAGTATATAAACATTGTGGTAAAGTATGTTTATACAATAAGAGTATGATTTCAGTAATTGGAGGAGAATATATGAAGATATCAACAAAGGGAAGATATGCACTCAGGGTTATGATAGACCTTGCTGAGCATGATAACGGTGAATATATAACGCTTATGGATATAGCTGAAAGACAGGGCATATCTGAAAAATATCTTGAGTCCATAGTATCGATGTTAAGTAAGAATGATTTTCTTACTTCACTCCGTGGAAAAGGTGGCGGATATAAATTATCAAGAAGACCGGAAGAGTATTCTGTGCTTAGTATATTGCAGTGCACAGAGGGTTCACTGGCACCGGTAGCCTGTCTTGAGAACAAGCCTAACAAGTGTCCTAATCTATCAGAGTGTAAGACTATAACTATGTGGGAAAACTTCGAGAAGACTATAAACGATTATTTTGGCAGTATCTCGATAGCGGATCTTATTAATTCAGGTAATGGAATAGATAATTATGTTATATAATACATGAATCTTAGTGAATAAGTAATAAGCAATAATAAGTAATAATAAGCAATAAAAAAACAACCATCTATGTGCATGGAGCATAGATGGTTGTTTTTTTATACTACTGAAGGAGTGAAAGAACTCCCTGGTTAGACTGGTTAGCCTGAGCAAGCATTGACTGGCCTGCCTGAGCAAGAATGTTGTTCTTGCTGTAGTTAACCATTTCCTGAGCCATATCTGTATCACGGATACGAGATTCAGCAGATGTTGTATTCTCAACAACGTTGTCTAAGTTAGAGATAGTATGCTCAAGTCTGTTCTGTGCAGCACCGAGAGTTGAACGCTGTGAAGATACCTTTTGTACAGCTTCTGCTATACGATCGATAGCAGCTGTAGCATCATCTTCTGTGTCAACCTTAAGACCATAAACGCCTATACCTTTTGCACTCATAGAATCGATTTTAACGGCAATCTTGTTGTCTTCAGCAGAATCAGCTCCAACATGAAGACTGAAAGAGATAGCTCCATTTACTTCATAACCTTTTGTGAAAGCTTTAGCATCATCTTTTGATATTTCCATATTGGTTTTATCTTTACCAGCCTCTCCAGCATTACTTGTATAATACTTGTCTGCGGCTGTACCATCTGCATTTTTTGAATCCTGAATATTCTGTGCAGTTACCTCTTTGCCATTTTTATCGTATAATTTTGTTACATATGCATAATTTTTACCTTTAACGGCAATTTTATCAGCAGTCTGCATATTATTAGCTTGCGTATATGCTTCTGTATAGAGCTTTTTGCCATCTTTAATAGCTTTTTCTAAGTCTGTTACACTAGTGATTTCTGTATCTGAGCCTTCTGCATATATACCACCTTTAACGTTATATTTTGATTCCATAAAATATGCTGTATCAGCTTTAGTAGGATCACCCTTTAAAAGATAAGTTTCATTAAACTTAGTTGTCTCTGAAACTCTGTCAATCTCAGATGTAAGCTGATCTATTTCATCCTGGATAGCCTTACGGTCTGTCTGAGAGTTAGTACCATTAGCAGACTGAACAGCAAGCTCATTCATTCTCTGAAGCATTGAGTGAACTTCTGTTAAAGCACCTTCAGCTGTCTGAACAGCAGATACACCATCCTGTGCATTTGAAGAAGCCTGTGTAAGTCCGCGGATCTGCTTTCTCATCTTTTCAGAGATTGAAAGACCAGCTGCATCATCAGCGGCACGGTTAATCTTATAACCAGAAGATAACTTCTCAGCTGACTTAGACTGAGCTGAAGTTGTTACATTAAGCATTCTGTTAGCATTCATTGCTGTTAAATTGTGTTGTATTACCATAATACATACCTCCGTGTAAATAAAATATTTGTTAGAGGGGAATCCGTTCCCCTTATGAAAGATATATAATAAGCAGTGTTACCATGCTAACCCTGCGTATTATCATTAGATTTGCGTGCCTGCTTATCTTCTTTGATAAGACGGCGTATCTTGTTTAGTGTTTCAGGAGAAAGTCCCTGTTCAGCGTAGTAAGGTGATATGAATCTTGAAGTTTTCTTATCAGAATCAGAGCTGTTAGCACTGTTTCTTGCAAGAACCTTGCTTCGTACGATATTGAGTTCTCTTGGTGCATCTATGAGAAGGTGGATATTACCTTCTGAACCACCTGAGTATATGACCCTTACGTCATCACCGATGTTGATGAATTCGCCGGGTTTGATAGTGAGTTTTAACACATTAACCTCCTTGTCTATGCAACAAACTGTTTCAAAATGTTGCATCCCAAAACATATAGATGGAGGTAATAACATATGAGTACATCCCAGCCTATAAGGAGTACAGATGAACTGGAGGCATTCAGACGATTCTATCTGGATGAAGAGCCTAACTTGAGAAACTATGCAATGATATGTATGGGAGTGAATACTGCATTAAGAATAAGTGACCTATTAGAGTTAAAATGGGGAGAGGTATATGATTTTAATGAACAGTGTTTCAGAAAACATATGGTAATATGCGAAAGAAAAACAGGAAAAGAATCAAGAATTGCAATTAATGGCAGCACTAAAAAAGGACTTTTGACATATATGGACACGTTAGATGGTGTAAAAAAAGGTGACTATATATTTACAGGTAGATACGCAGGAACGCATCTTAGCCGTTCACAGGCGTTCAGAATCATAAAGCATGCTGCGTATTCACTTAATATGGAGAGGGGCATAAGCTGTCATTCCATGAGAAAAACATTCGGATATTATGCGTGGAAATGTGGAACACCACCGGCAATGCTTATGGAGATATATAATCATTCATCATATGAGATAACAAAAAGGTATCTTGGTATTAAGCAGGATGATAAAGATTCTGTGTTTCTTAAGGTTAATCTGTAAGGACAGGATTAATATATAAAACAACATAAGCGTATTGATATGCTGTTTTAATGTTATAGAAAATTTATATAGAATTTTATTAAGAAACCTGCTAAAGTGTTGAGGGAATATGACGATATATTAATCGTAATTAAGAATATGAACTAATAAGAATTTATATTGGGATGCAACATTTTGAAACAAATTGTTGCATCCTTTTTGTATATTAGTATATGAAGTTAATGGGGATAATATGATGTGCAGAAGCTTTACATAAAATATCCAATTTTTTATTCCAATTAAATAACACCCCCGGAATACATTAGATTAAATGACTTAATCATTGTATTCCGGGGGATTATTTTTAATAGTTAGTTACTACTGTCTTTTGGTTTGTCAACAATCTTAAGTATGATAGATTCAGCCCTGTTAGAAGATGATCTTTCGACGAACAGCCATACATTATCTATAGTAAGCTTATCACCTGCTTTAGGTATGCGGTCAAGCTTTTCTGATATGAATCCGCCTAGTGAATCGTTATCCTCTGAATAAAGTTTGGTTCCTAGTTCATCATTTATGTCATCAAGCTTACATGAGGCGTTTATACGGTAAGTGTTTTCACGGATCTTAGTCATGTCATCCTTTTCGTCAGTATCATATTCATCACGTATTTCACCAACGATTTCCTCTAACAGATCCTCAGTTGTTATCATACCGGCTGTCTGACCATATTCATCCAGCACAATAGCTATGCTGTAACGCTTAAGCTGCATTTCTTTAAACAGCTCAGAAGTGTTCTTATGTTCATATGTAAAGAAAGGCTCACGCATAATCTTCCTTATATTAAATGAATCATCAACGTTAGTAACTATAAGATCTTTTATATTAAGTGTACCTATAACATTGTCAGTATCATTTTCATATATAGGAATACGTGTATACATAGTACTCTTAAAAAGAGTGATGATGTCATCATATGATGAGTTAACATCAGCGACTGTCATATCTATACGAGGTATCATAACATCCTTTACCGAAGTATCACCAAAATCGAAAAGGTTGTCAATAATCTGTCGTTCGTCTTTTTCTATGATACCCTCTTCATGGCTTACCTTAACTATCGTACGAAGCTCTTCTTCTGTTATGGTGTTGGATTTATCTTTGGAGCTAGTTCCAAAGAGCTTTAATACTATGCCTGCAAGATGGTCAACTATAAAAATAACAGGTGTCAGTATAATCATAAGTCCATATATAACAGGCGCATATAATAATACAAGCTTAGTGTTAAACTTTGAAGCAAGATTCTTAGGGGTTATCTCTCCGAATATAAGAACGAACAGAGTAAGAACACCAGTTGCGATACCGGTAGCATAGCTGCCCCAGACATTAATAGTAAATGTTGTTGCAAGAGCAGAACATGATATGTTAACTATGTTGTTACCAATAAGTACAGCACTTAACATCTTACCTGAATTGTCGATAATCTTAGCTACTAAAGCAGCATGTCTGTTACCTTCGTCCATAAGCGAGCGGATCTTTATACGGCTTACCGTCATAAATGCGGTTTCAGCAGATGAAAAGAAAGCTGAAAGAAATAATAAAATAATAATAGTTATAAGTTGAATATAACTGTCAGTGTCCAAGGAAATATTCCTCCAATCCTTAATAAAAATATAGTAAACACATTTAAGTGTTATATTTCAACATTTTACAGTATCAGTAAAGGACTGTCAAGTAGCTGGAGACGCTGCATATAATCAGGATTTAATGAAAAATTGGAATAAAGGATAAGATAAATATAAGATAAAAGATAGTATACGAATGAGATTTCCTACATATTTATATAGAGAACAAAGAATGTATGACTATTAAGTCAGAGGAATGTATGAAAAAGTTATCTATTATATTAAAAACGCTTATAGCAGGATATATTATAACAGTTCTAGCCTTGCTTGTGCTTGCTTTCTGCCTGTATAAGTTCAGGGTGTCTGGTAATGTGATATCTATAGGGATTTATGTTACTTATGGGCTATCAGCTTTATGCGGAGGTCTCATTCTTGGCAAAGGCATGCAGCATAGCCGCCTTGTGTGGGGAGTACTGTATGGAATAATATATTTCCTTATATTATGTGTTGTTTCAATAATATTAAGCAGAGGAATATCGTCAATAGATATGTCACAGATGGTTAAAGGCGCGATAGTATGCATACTTTGCGGTGCAGTTGGAGGAATTGTATCTTAAATGAAATTTTATAACGTGAACCTGAAATAAGAATAAGAGATAAGAATAAGCGATAAGAATCAGGATATAAATTGAAGTGAAAATCAAAGCGAAAAATAAAATAAAATCAGAATAAAAATTTAAAATAAAAAAAGGAAATAAGGTATCTGTGTTTAATACATTAAAAGTAGGCAGTTTTTGAATACATATTGAATACATAGGGAAAGAAGAGTTAATATGCCAATATATTCAAGTGAAGTAATAGAGGAAGTTGTATCGCGTAACGATATAGTAGATGTTATTTCAGGTTATATAAAGCTTAAGAAAAGTGGCAGTTCCTACGTAGGGCTATGTCCGTTTCATAACGAGAAGTCACCTTCTTTTTCTGTATCAGGAACAAAACAGATGTATCACTGTTTTGGATGCGGAGTCGGAGGCAATGTTATAACATTTGTTATGGAATATGAGAATTATACGTTTCCAGAGGCAGTAAAAATGCTGGCTGACAGGGCAGGTATAGCTCTACCTGTGATGGAATATTCAGGTGAAGACAGACGAGAACGGGATATTAAAACAAAGCTGTTAGAGATTAACAAGATAGCAGCAACATTTTACTATCATCAGTTAAAATCACCAGCAGGACAGAGTGGGTTGGATTATCTGAAAAAAAGACAGCTTTCAGACAAAACTATAAACACATTTGGCCTTGGATATGCGCCACAGCTTACAGGTGATCTATATAGAATGCTAAAGGAAAAAGGGTATGATGATGAGCTCTTAAAAGAGTCAGGTCTGTTCACTTATGAAAAGGGAATAAGGGAAAAGTTCTGGAACAGGGTAATATTTCCGATCATGGATATTAACAATAAGGTTATAGGTTTTGGTGGCCGTGTTATGGGAGATGGAAAGCCAAAGTACCTGAATTCTCCGGAAACAAAGCTTTTTGATAAAAGTAAGAATCTTTATGGACTTAATGTTGCAAGAAGTTCAAGAAAGAATAATCTTATAATATGTGAAGGCTATATGGATGTTATATCTATGCATCAGGCAGGCTTTAATCAGGCGGTAGCATCGCTTGGTACAGCACTCACACCTGGACATGCCCGTCTTATGAAAAGATATACAGATAATGTCCTTATAACTTATGATAGCGATGAAGCAGGGGTAAAGGCAGCTTTAAGAGCCATACCTATATTAAAAGAAGCAGGACTTTCTACTAAGGTTATTAATATGAGGCCATATAAGGATCCGGATGAGTTTATCAAGGCTTTAGGAACTGAAGCATTTCAGGAGCGTATAGATAAAGCAGAAAACAGCTTTATGTATGAAATCGGTATTATAGAGAAGAATTATAACAGAAGTGACCCGGAGAGTGAGACAGCATTTGAAAGAGAAGTTGCTAATAAGCTTGTACAGTTTAGTGAGAAACTTGAAAGAGATAACTATATGAAAGCTGTCTGCCGTCAGTTTATGATACCAGAGGATGGTATGCGTGAAATGGTTATAAGGATAGGAAGCCAGGGCGGAATAATACCAAGACAGACACAGCCTGTCAGACGGATGGAACCGGCAAGAAAGAAAAAGGAAGATGGAATAAGGCAGGCAGAGAAGATTCTGCTTACGTGGATGATTGAGGATGGTGATATATATGATAAAGTCAGTGAATATATACAACCAGATGATTTTATAGATCCATTGTTTAAAGATGTTGCATCAAAGGTATATGAACAATATGAAACTGGAAGTGTTAATCCGGCAGCGATTATTGGCTCATATAGCGATGGTGATATGCATAGTGAGATAGCGGCGATGTTCAGCGCTGAATTAAGCGAGTCGCTTAGTAAGTCAGAAAGAGAAAAAACACTTAATGATACAGTACTAAGGGTTAAGAAGAGCAGCCTTGATTATAAGCTTGAACATGCAGCAGATGCAAAGACTATGCAGGATATCATAGGCAGACAGATGAAGTTAAATAATATTCACATTAGTTTATAATACATGCGAAAGGTGGACCATTGTAATGGCAGTAAAGAAGGAAAACTTAAACGAGGAAGAATTAAAGGAAACTAAGAAGACAACTAAAAAGAAAGCTGATGAAGCTGTGGCAGCAAAGAAACCTAAGAAGTCAAAGAAGGAGGAAGCTGCACAGCCAGAGCTTTCAGAAGAGGAACAGGCAAGAATTATACAGGAAAAATTCATGGAAAAGTGCAGGGGGATTCTTGCTATAGCCAGAAAGAAAAAGAATGTCCTTGATTATAAGGAGATTATGGATTATTTCCAGGATACAGATTTTGAAGCTGATAAGATGGAAAAAGTGTTCGAGTTTCTTGAAGGCTGCAATATAGATGTCAAGATGAATGACGATGATGGAGATGTAGAAGATGATATTATTCTTTCGGATGAAGATGATATCGATATAGAAAAGATAGATCTTTCTGTACCAGATGGAATCGGACTTGAAGATCCTGTAAGAATGTATCTGAAGGAAATAGGTAAGGTGCCTCTTCTTAGTGCAGAAGAAGAAATAGAATATGCACAGAGAATGGAAGAGGGTGACGAGGAAGCCAAGAAGAGACTTGCGGAAGCCAACTTACGTCTTGTTGTAAGTATTGCAAAGCGTTATGTCGGCAGAGGCATGCAGTTCCTTGATCTTATCCAGGAGGGTAACTTAGGTCTTATCAAAGCTGTTGAAAAGTTTGATTATCGTAAAGGATATAAGTTCTCAACATATGCAACATGGTGGATAAGACAGGCTATTACAAGAGCTATAGCTGATCAGGCACGTACTATACGTATACCTGTTCATATGGTAGAAACTATCAACAAGCTTGTAAGAGTACAAAGACAACTTTTACAGGAGTTAGGAAGAGAACCATCTCCAGAAGAAATAGCAGAGACTATGGATATTCCGGTTGAAAGAGTAAGAGAAATCCAGAAGATATCACAGGAGCCTGTATCGCTTGAAACACCTATAGGTGAAGAGGAAGACAGCCATCTTGGAGATTTTATACAGGATGACAATGTGCCTGTACCAGCAGAAGCAGCAGCATCTACTCTTCTTAAGGAACAGCTTGTAGAGGTGCTTGGAACACTTACTGAAAGAGAACAGAAGGTGTTAAGACTTCGTTTTGGCATGGATGATGGAAGAGCAAGAACTCTTGAAGAGGTTGGTAAGGAATTCAACGTAACAAGAGAACGTATCAGACAGATTGAAGCCAAGGCGTTAAGAAAGCTTAGACATCCAAGCAGAAGCCGTAAGCTTAAGGATTATCTTGACTAATCAATATCCAGGAATAATATTTAAGGATAGAATTCAATAATAAAACTCTGAATATAGATTTTTATTTATGATTATGTCAGGATAAAGGATGATTTAATACAGTATAATAAATCAACAGGAAAAATGTATGAACAATATTATTAATATATCGGAAAGACTGAAATGTGTTGCCAGTCTTGTTAATAAAGGTGCAAGGGTGGCTGACATTGGCACGGATCACGCATATCTTCCTATATATCTTGTGCAGAACGGGATAAGTAATAAAGTATATGCATGTGATGTAAGAAAAGAACCATTAAGGCGTGCAAAGCTTCATATTGATGAATATGGTCTTTCAGATAAGATAACTACACAGCTTTGTGATGGGCTCAAAGGGATTAATAAAGGTGATGTTGATACAGTAACAATATGTGGCATGGGTGGAAAGCTCATGAAGAATATAATAAAGGCAGGTATAGACAAGCTTGGGGATAATACCCAGCTTGTCTTATCTGCACAGTCAGAACTAAGGGATTTTAGAAAATACCTTCTAGAAGCAGGCATATATATTAAGTCAGAACATATGCTTTTAGAAGATGGAAAATATTATTTTATATTTGACTGTGTATACAACACACAAGATGAATATTATCTAAATGTAACTAGTATTCAACAAAATAACATTTATGAAAATGCAGCTGCTGCAAGCGATATTCATAACAATGATAGTCACAAGGAAGATTATGACAAGGAAGATAATGATAAGAAAAAGATAACAGCCTACGCAGAGGAAGAATTAAGATATGGAAGATATCTTTTGGATAATAAGTCAGAGGTGCTTTACGAATATCTTAATAAGGAACTGACAAGCTGTAACAATATTAGAAATAGTCTTATTAATAATAAGGAACAGTCAATATCGATAAAGAGCAGAATACATGCTATAGATGAAGATATTGCTGTTATTAATAAGGCATTAGGAAGATGGAAGGAGTAATAATAATGCTTTTATCGCAGATGGCAGCAGATGCTGCAAAGGATTACAAGTATGATATTATTCTTGCCAATGTAAATGGCAGGCTTACAGAGATATCAGATATGGATATAACTGATGAAAAAGTGGAATTCATTACAGTAGGAGAGGCAGTGGGAAATGAGGCATATAAAAGAAGTGTTCTTCTTTTAATGCTAAATGCAATACATAAGCTTGATACAGGTAATAGAATTAAGAGAGTTACTGTTGAGTTCTCGCTTAGTAAAGGTCTTTATTGTGATATAAAAGGAGATTTTGTAATCACACAAGAATTTCTTAATGATGTGAAAGAACTTATGAGAGCCGATGTTAAGAAAAATCTGCCTATTAAGAAGCAGGGAATGAAGACATCAGAGGCTATTAAGCTGTTCAAGAAGTTCGGAATGGAAGATAAGACACAGTTATTCAAATATAGAATTAGTTCTTATGTTAATGTATACAGCATAGAGGGCTATTACGATTACTTCTATGGTTATATGGCAGCTAATACAGGAATATTAAAGACATTTGACATATTTCAGTATGACAAGGGGTTTGTTCTCCAGTTACCAACTAAAGAGAATCCTGAAATAGTGCCGGAATTTGCACCACAGGCTAAGCTTTTTAATGTACTTATGGAAAGAAGCGAGTGGGCAGATATGCTTGGTGTTGATACAGTTGCATCATTGAATAAGCATATAATAAGCGGGGATATTAATTCACTTATTCTTGTTCAGGAAGCATTACAGGAGCAGAAGATTGTTGAGATTGTTAATCAGATAAAAGAAAGGGAAGGCGTTAAATTTATTATGATAGCCGGACCATCATCATCTGGCAAGACAACATTTTCACACAGATTGTCAATACAGCTTCGTGCAAGTGGATTTAAGCCACATGCAATAGGTGTTGATAATTATTTCGTTGAGAGGGAGCAGACACCTGTTGATGAAAATGGAGAGTACAATTTTGAAGATATTCATGCAATAGATATAAAGCTTTTTAATGACCATATGAATGCATTACTAAGGGGAGAAAAGGTTGAGATACCTCAGTTTAATTTCCTTACAGGTAAAAAAGAGTATAATGGTGAATATATACAGCTTGGAGATGAAGATATTCTTGTAATTGAAGGTATACACTGCCTTAATGATGAGTTATCTTACGCACTTCCAGTTGAAAGTAAGTTTAAAATCTATATAAGTGCACTTACACAGCTTAATGTTGACGAGCATAACAGAGTGGCAACGACTGACGGTCGTCTTGTAAGACGTATGGCGAGGGATTACAGGACGAGAGGTGCTTCTGCTAAAAAAACACTTTCTATGTGGGAGTCAGTAAGAAAAGGTGAGGAAAAGAATATCTTTCCTTATCAGGAGGAAGCTGATGTTATGTTTAACTCAGCACTTGCGTATGAGCTGTGTGTTTTAAAGCCGATAGTAGAGCCGCTGCTTTTTTCGATAACAGAAGATGACCCGGAATATCAGGAGGCAAAAAGACTGTTAAAGTTCTTAGCGTACTTCCTTCCTTGTCAGTCAGGCAATGTTCCAATCAATTCTATAATGAGAGAGTTTATTGGTGGAGGATGTTTCAGGGTATAATAAAAAATAAGTGCTTAAGTTGTTAGTGGAAGAATACTCGGTCACAACCGACTCGGTTGTGACCGAGTATTTTGTTTACATTATTAGAATATAATGATATACTTTCTATATAAAAGTAAACTCTTGGAGGGTAGGATGTATGAAATTTATAGGAAGGGAAGAACAGCTTAAGAGGCTTGACAGAGTTATTAATACAGATGAATTAACATTTTCTTTAATATATGGAAGAAGACGTGTTGGCAAGAGTGAGCTTGTGAAGCAGGCTGTTAAAAGAAATAATGTTAAAAGCTTTTATTATGAGTGCAAGCAGGTTTCAGAAGCTGGTAATGCGGCAGGTCTTGGTGAGATAGTATCGGAGATTATGGGATTGCCGAAGTTAGGCTTTAGTGATATAGAAGCGGTGCTTAAATATATTTTTGAGCTATCTGTTAAAGAAAAGATTATTCTTGTTCTGGATGAGTATCCATACTTAAGGGAAAATATCAAGGGGATGGATAGCATATTGCAGTCGCTGGTTGATAAATATAAAGATACTTCAAAGCTTACGTTGATAATACTAGGTTCTTATGTTGAAGTAATGCGTTCACTTTTAGAACATTCGAATCCTTTATATGGAAGGGTAGACCTGACTATAGATTTAAAACAGATGGACTATTATGAGTCAGCCTATTTTTATCCGAATTTCTCTGTGGAGGATAAAGTAAGGATATATTCTGTATTTGGGGGAATTCCATATTATAACCGTCTGATTGATGACTCTAAAAGTGTTAAAGATAATATTATTGAATTGATTGCATCGTCTGGGGCAAGACTTGAGAATGAGGTTTCAATGTATTTGAATGCAGAGATATCTAAGATAACAAATACAAATGAAGTTTTTGAAGCACTCTCGAGAGGATATACAAGATACAGCGATATATTGTCACAATCACACGTTTCAAGTGGACCGACACTTGTAGATGTGCTTGATAAGCTGATGAGAATGGAAGTTGTTGTTAAAACAGCACCGATTAATGGTGACAATAATAAAAAGAAAGCGGAATATTATATTTCAGATAATCTTTCA
>OIZG01000830.1_pt1 | contig 23155 bp, 20 predicted proteins | sample 1588561 | NCBI WGS metagenome assembly OIZG01 (sample SAMN03283267) | human gut metagenome | biome: human-associated habitat; material: feces | host: Homo sapiens | place: USA | collected 2013 | reverse complement strand
ATGAGATCAAGGGGACTTACGGAAATGTCCAGGCAATGGACATGCCAATACCTGTCCACCGTGCCCAGGCCATGTGTTACGGAATAATCTGGGGAGAAAAAGAAGGGATTTCTGAAATCCACATTCAGATGACCTACGCTCATCTTGAGACGGAGGAAACCAGGAGATTTCGTGAGGATTTTTCCATAGAGGAGCTTAAAGGCTGGTATCAGAAGCTTCTGGATGCCTATCACAAATGGATCGCATATTCTCTTAACTGGAAAAAAGAGAGAAATGCATCCATGAAGGATCTGCAGTTTCCGTTTCCATACAGAGAAGGGCAGCGGGATATTGTTAGTGGTGTGTACCATACGGTTTCCAGCGGGAAGACCTTATTTGTTCAGGCGCCTACCGGTGTGGGAAAAACCATGTCTGCCATTTTTCCGTCCGTGCGCGCCATCGGTGAGGGAAAAGGTGAAACACTTTTTTATCTTACCGCAAAAACCATCACAGGAACTGTGGCGCAGGAGGCATTTCACATCCTGCGGGAAAAAGGTCTGAAATTCAAGGTAACGGCGATCACGGCAAAGGAAAAGCTGTGTTTTCAGGATACTCCGGAATGTACACCGGAGAAATGTCCTTATGCAAAGGGGCATTTTGACCGGGTAAATGATGCGGTTTATGAGCTCTGGACCACTGAAGAGGTATATTCCAGAGAAGTGATCCGTGCTCATGCAGAAAAATGGCAGGTGTGTCCTTTTGAAATGTGTCTGGATCTTTCAATCTGGGTAGACGGGATCATCTGTGATTATAATTACGTGTTTGATCCCAATGTTCATCTGAAACGTTTTTTCGGGGAAAATATTTCCGGGGATTATATTTTTCTGATCGATGAGGCACATAATCTGGTAGAACGTGGCAGAGAGATGTACAGTGCCGGTATTTCCCGTCAGAGTCTGGTAGCACTTCGAAAGAAGATAAGAAAGAGATTTTCAAAACTGGCCAGAACACTGGATAAAGCAAATCGCCAGATGATGGAACTGGAAGAGAATCTTGCGGAAACAGGAAAAGGGTATCAGGTGCTTCCCAATCCCGGAGTACTGCCGATCACATTTCTTACGATATCAGGTGAACTGGAAGAAATACTGGAGGAAAAAGAACTGGAAGAAGAACTACGCAGGGAAATACTGGAATTTTATTTTATAGTGCGTGATTTTTTAAATGTTTCAGAGCTGGTAGATGAAAATTATGTAGTATATACCGAAAACAGCGCAGAAGAAGGATTTCGTCTGAGGCTGTTCTGTGTGAACCCGGCAGAAAATCTGGGAGAATACCTGAAAAAAGGGAAAAGTGCTATTTTCTTTTCAGCTACAATGTTTCCCATGCTCTATTACCGGGAGCTTTTGACAACAGACCGTGATGCCTATGGGATTTATGTGCAGTCTCCTTTCCCAAAAGAAAACCGCAGGATTCTTATCGGCAGCGACGTAAGCAGCCGGTATACCCGGAGAAATCGTGCAGAATACCGGAAGATCGCCGGATATATTGCCAGATGTGTCTGGCAGAGGCAGGGAAATTATATGGTGTTTTTTCCGTCGTATCGTCTTATGGAAGACGTACTGCAGGTTTATGAGGAAGAATTTTCCGTAGACTGGGTGCGCTGCGTGTGTCAGACGCCGGATATGACAGAACAGGAACGGGAAGGATTTTTGGAGGAATTTCAGGAACGGGAAGGTACCCTGGTAGGGTTCTGTGTCCTTGGAGGGATTTTTTCTGAGGGCGTTGATTTGACAGGGGAAAGTCTGATCGGGGCAGTGATCGTAGGAACCGGACTTCCCCAGATCGGCAGTCAGCGTGAGATCCTGAAAGAGTATTACGATAAAAAGAATCACTGTGGTTTTGATTATGCATATCGCTATCCGGGTATGAACAAGGTGCTTCAGGCCGCCGGGCGCGTGATCCGCACAAAAGAGGACAAAGGCGTGATATTGCTTCTGGATGACCGCTTCTGGGATCGGGATTACCAGGAAATCTTTCCCAGGGAATGGCAGGACCGTACAGGCTGCAGGCTGGATACGGTAGAAGGTGCAGTGGAGACGTTCTGGAAGAGGTTTACTTGACAGAACGGAGAAATCCGATATACTTATAGAGTCTTTATCTGGAAAATCACTGGAGGAATGTGTGGATGCCGGATCAGGACAAGAAACTGTAAAATAGGATCATAAGAAAAGTGAAAGAAGTATATGAGACGAAAAAAAATATATAAAGCATTGGCATTTTGTCTGAGCACAGTGATGCTCGCACAGCCGGTTTTTGCGACAACAGTGCAGCAGACGGCACAGGGAAGCCTTGGTTCTGTTACGGAGGAGTCCCAGATACTTCCAATTCCCGGTGAAAGCGGGAAATATATTCTGAAAAGCAATGGCTTTTACTGCCTGAATGAAGATGGAACCAAAGAAAATACTCCGGCAGTGTATTATTTTGATCATTTTGAGATCGACGGAACGGTTTTTGATGGATATTATTATCACGACGAAAGCGGTAAATTTACAGCGGGAAACTCGCATATGGTCCAGATCACCGATTTGAAGGCTCCGGCAAAAGACGGCAGCGGTGAGGAAGTTTCTTTTGACGGCTGTTATATGGTAAATAATCTGGGAAAACTCAGCGCCTCTCCACAGGTACGTTATATGGATGAGCTGGTGGTGGACAAAACAACATACAACGGGTTGTATTATTTTGATGAATATGGAAAAATGGTTACAGATCCAGGTATCCATTATCTGGAAATGAATGCTGCAGGACAGATGTTTGACGGATATTATTATTTTGGCGGAGAAAACGGCGTTCTGCTCCAGGAAGAGGGAGAGACTCCGGAGGGATTTTCCGTGGATAAATCCGGAAAAGTCGAGACGAAAGATCTGGGAATGGATGGCCTTGAGAAACGGCTTGCGGATCTTCTTGGAACCTATGAGGGTACATGGAGCGTTTATGTAAAGGATCTGATCAGTGATCAGGAGTTTGAACAGAACAGTCAGTCACTGTACTCAGCCAGTCTGATCAAAGTGTTTGTCATGGCCCAGACCTATGCCAACATGGATGCAGTCCTTCAGAACGAAGCGGCAAAAATGAAAAAAGATGTTACAGATCCGTCCGTATCCACAAAGGTCAATGACCTTCTCTGGAATATGATCACAGTCAGTGACAATGAATCTTTTAATGAGCTGGTACGTCTGCAGACAGCATCGGGTGTTTTTAAGGACGGAGCACAGGCTGTAAATGGATTTCTTGCGGAACAGAAATTTGCAGATACTTCCGTACAGCACATCTTAAGCCCGTCCTCTTCAAAGGACGTCGGCCTCGGTGGCAGGAACACCACTTCCGTAAAAGACTGCGCAGAGCTTCTTTCCCGGATCTATAAAGGAGAATGTGTATCGAAAGAAGCTTCGGAGGCTATGCTGAACCTGCTTCTGAACCAGCAGGTTACTACTAAGATCCCCAGCGGGATATCTGTGTCCGTGGAAATTGCAAATAAGACTGGAGAAACGGATACGGACCAGCATGATATCGCCATTGTATATGGAGAAAAGACTACATATATCCTCTGTGTGATGTCAGAAGACTGTAAACCTGGGGACGCAGTTTCGCATATCCGGGATATTTCCGGTATTGTTTATAATTATCTGAATATGGACCTTGACCAGGGGTGATCTGTGAGTTAGAATAAAAAACAGCTGAGCAAGATCCTGATGGATATTTCCGCCAGAGAAGTATCCGAAATGTTCATGAAAGGGGAATTCTATTATGAAGACAGTACATACAGACAAAGCACCTGCAGCAATCGGACCATACTCCCAGGCTATCATCCATGGAGATACACTTTACACATCCGGTCAGATCCCAGTGGATCCGGCAACTGGAGAGGTAGTTGGCACAACCATCGAGGAGCAGGCTGACCGTGTTATGAAGAATCTCGGAGCAGTTCTGGAAGCTGCCGGTTCCAGCTATGAGAATGCGATCAAGACAGTATGCTTCCTTGCAGATATGAACGATTTTGCGGCATTTAATGAAGTATATGCCAAATATTTCGTAAATAAACCTGCACGTTCCTGTGTTGCAGTCAAGACATTGCCAAAGAACGTTCTCTGCGAGGTAGAAGTGATCGCAGCGATCGGATGATCTGATAAAAAATCCCTGTTGTCTGATTTCAGTCAGACAGCGGGGATTTCTTTTCGTGGGGATAAAGTATTTTTCTCTGTTTTGGAGCAATCTCTTTTTTTGTGTTTTCAGGCGTTAAAACGGTAATGTTTTTTCTTGTGTAAAGTAGAGCGCTGTAGTATAATAAAACCAGTTTTTTAGGATACGTATAAAAGCTTAATAAGGATGATCGGCAAACCAGATGAAAGTCTGGGACGCAAAGCTATAGGGCCTGTAAAATGGCAGCCAGTTGCATGAAATGAGGTGCACTGTCTGTGAGACGGTGTTTTTTTAATGATGTTATTCGGCTATGAGCAAGTAGCGAAGCAGATTGCGAATATCCGTTTGACAGACAGTGGGGTTGGAGGTCTGGATGCTGCAAAAGAGTTTTTGGGCAATTAAAGACTTTAAGTGAAGCAGACGCTGAATGGAAATAAGCGGAGGGGAAGGATGCAGAAGAGCAAGAGTACAGAATGAATTGAAAAAGCTTGAAAATGTAATGTAATAATCAGAGCCACTTCCCTTTATTGTGAGTGGCTTTTTATTATGATAATTTTTGTGACAAACAAAAGAAAATAGACGCAACCAGACGAAACATTGTTTGGCGTAGAAACACCGGAAATCCTTGAAAATAAAGGATTTTTGCTATATGATGAAACAAGTTGAACTCTATCATTGCGTAATAAAAAAAAATCCTGTATAATACCAAACTGTAATATTGTATCATTCAGCGGACAGAGAAATACGCTGTGAATCATTAAAAGAAGTCAGGAGGACATAAGTACATGCGAGTCGATGCGGACGATTTTGCCCGACCTTGCAGCTGCGGGAGGGAGCACCACATAGACGTTAGAGAAATTGTAATTGAATCAGGAGCTATCGGGAAACTGGAAAAGGAAATGTCAGACGGTGATCTGAAAGAATGTATTTCCCCGCTTCTGATCTGTGACACGAACAGTTACAAAGCTACAGAGGAACTGATGGAGGATATCTACGACCGGTGTCAGGTACTGATCCTGGATGCTGAAGGTCTTGAGGCAGATGAGCGTGCCGTGGAGATCGTGGAGAATTATATGGAAGAGGACATCGATCTTGTTCTTGCAGTTGGAGCGGGGACGATCCATGATCTCAGCCGTTTTGTCGCCCATCAGTACCGGATCCCTTTTGTCTCTGTGCCCACCGCAGCCAGTTCAGACGGATTTACTTCCACAGTAGCAGACATGACCTGGAATGGTGTAAAAAAAGTATTTCAGGCATCTGCGCCACTTTTTGTTTTTGCGGATACGGATATTTTTGCTAAGGCGCCTGCAAGGCTTACAGCAGCCGGGGTGTCGGATATTCTGGGAAAATACATTGCGCTGGCAGACTGGAAGATAGCAAGTATTCTTATGGATGAATACTATTGTACAGCGGTGGCAGACCTGGAAACAAAAGCGATCCGGACTGTTAAGGATAATCTGAAAGAAATTGCAGCAGGAGAGAAAGATGCATGTGAGAAGCTGATGTATGCGCTGATCCTTTCCGGACTGGCCATGCAGATGACAGGAAACTCCAGACCGGCATCCGGGGCGGAGCACCATATGGTCCACCTCTGGGATATGGAAGTGGTCAATGGTCACCTGGATGCTCTTCACGGGGAGAAGGTTTCTGCAGCAACCATGCTGGTCCTTCTGGAATATAAAAAGCTTGCAGATGCTATCCGAAGAGGAGCCTGCAGAGTGCATGCCTTTACAGACGGAGACACAGAACTCCTGCAGGAGACCTTCGGCAGAAAAGGGATTCTTGGAGCACTTGAAAAAGAAAACACCCCGGAACTTCTGGACGATGTAAGCACAGAAACACTTTCCGGTGCACTTCCGGAAATCCTTAAGATCATAGATCTTCTTCCTGCAGTTACAGATATGCAGGAGATGATGAGTATCGTTGGCTGCGTGAGCAGAGTCCGGGATATCGGACTGCCGGGAAAAGCGATCGAGGAGAGTCTCAGACTTGCACCGTATACAAGAAGAAGGCTGAGCCTTCTGAGACTTCGGAAGATGCTCACATACTGAGCAGGAACAGCTCATAAAAGGTTCTTTTGACTTGACATAAATTTCAGGAAAGGCAGTGATGAACGGTTTGATGAGAGTAGGAATGGGATATGATGTACATAAACTGACAGAGGGCAGGAAGCTGATCCTTGGTGGTGTTGATATTCCCTGGGAAAAAGGTCTTTTGGGCCATTCGGATGCAGATGTTCTGATCCATGCGATCATGGATGCACTTCTGGGAGCTGCGGCTCTTGGAGATATCGGAAAGCATTTTCCGGATACAGACCCTGCATATAAGGGAATCTCCAGTGTGAAACTTCTGGTGCATGTTGCCGGATTACTGAAGGAGAATGACTATGCGATCGGAAATATCGATGCCACCATCATCGCTCAGAAACCGAAGATGGCACCACATATTCCGACGATGAGAGAAAATATCGCAGAAGCACTTGGGATTAAAATATCACAGCTGAATATCAAGGCGACCACAGAGGAAGGCCTTGGATTTACAGGACAGGGAGAGGGAATCTCCTCACAGGCGATCTGCTCCCTGTACAGAATCGGGAAATTGGAGGAAGAGTAACATGAAGATTTTTAACACACTGACACGCAGAAAAGAGGAATTTGTACCTCTGGAAGAAGGAAAAGTAAAAATGTATGTCTGCGGACCTACGGTATACAATCTGATCCATATCGGAAATGCCCGCCCTATGATCATTTTTGATACGGTGCGCAGATATATGGAATATAAAGGATATGAAGTAAATTATGTATCCAACTTTACCGATGTAGATGACAAGATCATCAAGAAGGCCATTGAAGAGGGCGTTTCCGCAGAGGAAATCTCTACCCGTTATATCAAAGAGTGCAAGAAGGATATGGCAGATATGAATGTAAAACCTGCTACAACTGCACCCCAGGCTACACAGGAGATCCAGGGCATGATCGACATGATCCAGACTCTTATTGATAAAGGATATGCATATCCGGCAGCTGACGGGACCGTTTATTTCCGTGTAAAGAAATTCAAAGAGTATGGCAAGCTTTCTCATAAGAATCTGGATGATCTCCAGTCAGGATTCCGTTCTCTTAAGGTATCCGGTGAGGATCAGAAGGAAGATCCGTTAGACTTCGTGCTTTGGAAACCAAAGAAAGAGGGCGAGCCGTCCTGGCCGTCACCGTGGTGCGACGGACGTCCTGGCTGGCATATTGAGTGCTCTGTTATGTCCAAGAAATATCTCGGAGAAGAGATTGATATCCATGCAGGCGGTGAGGATCTGATCTTCCCGCATCATGAGAATGAGATTGCACAGAGTGAGTGCTGCAATGGTAAGATTTTTGCAAGATACTGGATGCATAATGGTTTCTTGAACATCGACAACCGCAAGATGTCCAAATCTCTCGGAAATTTCCGTACCGTTCGTCAGATCGGTGAACAGTATGATCTTCAGGTTCTCCGTTTCTTTATGCTGAACGCACATTACAGAAGTCCGCTGAACTTCAGCGCAGATCTGATGGAGGCAGCAAAGAACTCTCTGGAGCGTATCCTTGAGGCGGCAGGCAAGCTCAGCGACCGTAAAGACAATGGGGCGGCAGAGAATATTACAGAGGAAGAGCTTGCGCTTCTCAAAGAAGCAGAAGGTTTTGTTACCAAATTTGAAGCTGCCATGGATGATGATTTTAATACTGCAGATGCACTTGCGGCAATTTTTGAGCTTGTAAAATTTGCCAACACAAACGTAGACGAGAACAGCTCAAGGGAGTTTGCCGGTGGTCTTTATGAGGAACTTTTTAAGCTCAGTGATGTGCTGGGACTGAAAATCGAGAAAAAAGAAGAGATTCTTGACAAAGAGATCGAGGATCTGATCCAGGAGCGCCAGGCTGCAAGAAAGGCAAAGGATTTCAAGAGAGCAGATGAGATCCGAGATGAGCTCCTGAAAAAAGGTATCATCCTTAAAGATACAAGAGAAGGTGTGAAATGGCAGAGAGCTTAAAGAAACTGAAAGAGCTGTTTGATTTGAAAGACGCAGACCTTCGGACCTATTCGCCGCTGACGCTGGCCTATATCGGGGATGGTGTTTATGAGCTGGTGATCCGTACTATTCTTGTGAAAAAAGCGAATTGTCCGGTAAATCGTCTCCACAAAAAAGCTAGCAGCCTTGTAAAAGCATCTGCGCAGTCGGGTATGATGGAGATCCTCGAACCACTTTTGACAGAAGAAGAAAAAAGTGTATATCGAAGAGGAAGGAATGCGCATTCCGCTACCATGGCCAAACATGCCACCATGGCGGATTACCGGCGTGCCACAGGGTTTGAGGCGCTGATGGGATATCTTTACCTGAAAGAGGATTTTTCAAGGATACTGGAGCTGGTCCATGCAGGACTTGAGAAGGAGGAAGTTTAAATTGACTGAAATGATAGAAGGAAGAAATGCGGTCCTTGAGGCATTTCGTTCCGGTAAATGTGTTGATAAACTGTTTATTCTGGATGGCTGTCAGGACGGACCGGTCCGCACCATCGCAAGAGAAGCCAGAAAACATGATACCATTGTAAAATTTGTTCCAAAGGAACGATTGGATTCCATGAGCGAGACAGGTGCACATCAGGGTGTGATCGCACAGGTTGCGGCTTATGATTATTCTACAGTGGAAGATATCCTGAAAAAAGCAGAAAATAAAGGAGAGCCTCCGTTTATCATTCTTCTTGATAATATTGAGGATCCTCATAATCTGGGAGCTATCATCCGTACCGCAAATCTCGCAGGTGCTCATGGTGTGATCATTCCCAAACACAGAGCAGTAGGACTGACTGCTACGGTTGCCAAGACGTCGGCAGGCGCACTGAATTATACACCGGTTGCCAAGGTTGCTAATCTGGGACAGACTATTGATGAACTGAAAGAAAAAGGCATCTGGTTCGTATGTGCAGATATGGACGGAGAGGTGATGTACCGTCAGAATCTGACAGGACCTATTGGCCTTGTGATCGGAAATGAGGGAAATGGTGTAAGCCGCCTTGTAAAAGAGAAATGTGATTTTACTACCGCGATCCCGATGAAGGGGGATATCGATTCCCTTAACGCTTCTGTAGCAGCAGGGGTGCTTGCTTTTGAGATCGTGAGACAGAGACTGTCAAAATAAATACATCAAATACAGCCATAGCTGTTCGGAGAAAAAATGTGCCGATATAATGAGATGACGGATGAAGCTCTTATCGAAAGACTTCGTGCAGGGGAATCTGCAATTGCAGATTATCTGATGGAAAAGTATAAAGGTCTGGTCAGAAAAAAGGCCCGTGCCATGTTTCTGATAGGTGGGGACACAGATGATCTGATACAGGAGGGGATGATCGGACTGTTTAAGGCAGTCCGTGATTACCAGCCAAACAGGGAGTCGTCTTTTCAGTCTTTTGCAAATATATGTATTGACAGACAGATATATACTGCAATTAAAAGTTCAAACCGCCAGAAACATCAGCCACTGAACACGTATGTGTCTTTAAGCGACGGAGAGGCGGAGGAAAACTTCAGAGATTCCTGTGTGGAGCATGATAATCCGGAATCGATCCTGATCGACCGGGAAAATGTGGCGGCTCTCGAAAATGAAATGAAAAAGAGCCTGAGCCCTCTGGAAAACAGGGTACTGCAGTTGTATCTGGATGGAAATGGATATATGGATATTGCCCGGATCCTTGGAAAAACACCGAAATCCATTGATAATGCACTGCAGAGGATCCGTGGGAAAATTAAAAGCTATTTTTGAGAAGAGTAAATACCTCTTTCCTTTTGAATATAAAAGTATTAAAATAATATTCATAAGGAGCAGAATAAGAAAGGAGACCAAATTATGGCAAAGATCAATAAATATTGGGGACTTGTTGCAGTAGGAGCGCTTACCGCTGCCGCAGCAGGAGCTATCGCAGCACTTGTATCCAGACGATCCGTATGCGAAGAAGACTTTGAGGATGATTTCGAAGATCTTGATGATTTCAAGGATGACGAGAAGAAGGAAGAAAAAGAAGAGAAAGAAGTCTTCCAGGACTGGGATAAGACTGCATCTGAGACTGTAGAAGTTTCCAAAGAGGCAGAGGATGCTGAAGAGGCACCAACAGAAGCAGAAGAGGAAACACCTGCAGATGATGAATCGGAGGCCGAAGCGGAAGAAGAGACAGAAGCAGAAGAGACAAAGACAGAAGAGTAAAAAGAGAATCCTGCGTGCTGTGTCTGCGAGCGACAGCACACAGGATTTTTTGTGCTATAATCATGAAAATATGAATTTTTAAAAAAATAAAAATAATGTATTGACAATATGACAATCATCTGATAATATAAACAACTGTGAGCGGCACAAACGTCGCGAAACAAGCTGCTGTGGCTCAGTCGGTAGAGCGTCGCCTTGGTAAGGCGGAGGTCACGGGTTCGATTCCCGTCAGCAGCTTTTTTTGTGTCTAAAAACAGACAATTTTTTGTTTAGATACAGGTTTTGCGGGTTTCAAAAACTCCGGATTTATGATAAGATAAAACATCAGGATGATATTTAGGAGGGAAAGCAATGGAGAACGAAACAGTTTCCAAAAACTTTATTGAAAATATTATAGACAAAGATCTTGAAGAAGGCGTTTATGACACCGTGCATACACGTTTCCCACCGGAACCTAACGGCTATCTTCATATCGGACATGCGAAATCCATTCTTTTAAATTATGGACTGGCTCAGAAATACAACGGAAAATTCAACCTCCGTTTTGATGATACCAACCCTACAAAGGAGAAATCCGAATTTGTAGAGTCCATCAAGGCTGACGTGAAATGGCTTGGTGCAGACTGGGAAGACAGACTTTTCTTTGCATCTGATTATTTTGATCAGATGTATGAGGCAGCAGTGAAGCTTATTAAGAAAGGCAAGGCCTTTGTCTGCGACCTGACTGCAGACCAGATCCGTGAGTACCGAGGAACTCTTACAGAGCCAGGTAAAGAGAGCCCGTACAGAAACCGTACTGTAGAAGAGAATCTTCAGCTTTTTGAAGAGATGCGTGAGGGCAAATACGGAGATGGCGAGAAGGTTCTCCGTGCCAAGATCGATATGGCATCACCGAATATGAACATGCGTGACCCGGTCATTTACCGTGTAGCCCGCATGACACATCACAATACAGGAGATAAATGGTGCATCTATCCGATGTACGACTTCGCTCATCCGATCGAGGATGCCATTGAGGGTGTGACACATTCTATCTGTACTCTGGAGTTTGAGGACCACAGACCACTTTATGACTGGGTGGTAAAGGAACTGGAATATCCGCACCCACCGAAGCAGATCGAGTTTGCAAAGCTGTACCTGACCAACGTTGTTACAGGTAAACGTTATATCAAGAAGCTTGTTGAGGACGGCATCGTAGATGGATGGGATGATCCGAGATTAGTATCCATCGCCGCACTTCGCCGCCGTGGATTTACACCGGAGTCTATCCGTAAATTTGTAGAACTCTGTGGTGTTTCAAAGGCGAACAGTTCTGTAGATTATGCAATGCTCGAGTACTGCATCCGTGAGGACCTGAAGCTGAAACGTCCGCGTATGATGGCGATCCTTGATCCGATCAAGCTCGTGATCGATAACTATCCGGAAGGACAGGTTGAGTATCTTGAAGCTCCGAATAATATGGAGAATGAGGAGCTTGGAACCAGAAAGATCCCGTTCAGTGGAGAACTTTATATTGAACGTGATGATTTTATGGCAGAGCCTCCTAAGAAATACAAACGTCTCTATATTGGAAATGAAGTTCGTCTTATGAATGCATATTTTGTAACCTGCACAGGTTATGAGGCAGATGACGACGGAACGATCCGTGTAGTCCACTGTACCTATGACCCGGAAACCAAGGGCGGAAATGCACCGGACGGACGTAAGGTAAAAGGAACGATCCACTGGGTGGAAGCATCCAATGCAGGTAAAGTTGAGGTAAGACTTTACGAGAATATCGTAGATGAAGAAAAAGGTGTTTACAATAAAGAAGATGGTTCTCTTAATGTAAATCCGAATTCTCTTACAGTAACAAGTGCTTATGTAGAGCCGGAGCTTCTGAAAGCAAAAGGTTATGACAGCTATCAGTTTGTACGTAACGGTTTCTTCTGCGCAGATATCCATGACTCCAGGGAGGGAGCACCGGTATTTAACCGCATTGTATCTCTGAAGAGCTCTTTCAAATTACCGAAAGCATAAAAACTGTCAAAAAGAATACGAAACATATGACAGCAGTACACCGTGAACAGGTATCAGGGTGTACTGCTTGTTTTGTTTTATCGTCATCAGGAATAAATGGATAAGTACAAAATGCTCCTGCAACGATTTCGGTTGCGCCCATTTACAGAAACGGTTATACTGATAACACAGGAAAGAGAGGAATTACACATGAAGAAAATCGTGCTTGCTTCCGCATCTCCCAGGAGGCGGGAACTTTTAAGCCAGGTAGGAGTCGCCTTTGAAGTGAAGCCTGCCAGCGGGGAAGAACGGATCACCAGTGCAGAGCCTGCGAAAGTGGTGGAGGAACTTTCTCGTCAGAAAGCTATGTTTACGGCATACGCGCTGGAGGAAGAGGAGAACCGAGATCTGAGAGATGTGGTTGTGATCGGTGCAGATACTGTTGTATCTTATGAGGGTAAGATTTTAGGTAAACCGGCAGATGAGACAGCTGCAATAGAGATGCTCGCTATGCTGCAGGGGAATACACATCAGGTATATACCGGTGTAACTTTGCTGATAAGAGAAAAAGGGAGATGGAAAGCTCATACCTTCCATGAGTGCACAGATGTGAGCTTTTATCCGGTGACAGAGGAAGAAATAAAGGAATATGTAAACAGCAAAGACCCAATGGACAAAGCCGGAAGCTATGGGATCCAGGGCGCCTGGGGAGCCTATGTGAAGGGAATCCGTGGTGATTATAACAACGTGGTGGGACTGCCTGTGGCAAGACTGATCTATGAGACAAAAAAACTGGGAATGAACCTGAGAGGATGAAAGACAAAATGATAAAAGCTTGTATATTTGATCTGGATGGAACAATTGCGGATACACTGGAATCTATGGCATATGTGGCGAATGAGATCATGGAAAAGTTTTCCCTGAAACCACAGCCGGCAGATAATTTTCGTTATTACAGCGGTGAAGGTGCAGATATGCTGATCAGAAGATGCCTGATCGATGCAGGAGATCCGGAGCTGGTACACTACGAAGAAGTCAGGGAACTTTATCGCAGGAAATTTGATGAAGATCCGCTGTATAAAGTTGTGCCATATAAAGATATGCCGGAAACCCTTCAGAAGCTGAAACATACAGGCCTTAAGATGGCTGTATGCTCCAATAAGCCTCATGTTGCGGCGCAGAAAGTGGTAAAGGCGATCTATGGCGATCTGTTTGATGAGGTGATGGGACAGCAGGAAGGGATCCGCAGAAAGCCGGCGCCGGATGGTCCGCTGAAGATTGCAGAAGATTTCGGCGTAAAGCCGGAAGAATGTATGTATATCGGAGATACAAAGACAGATATGCAGACAGGAAGTGCTGCCGGAATGTATACCGTTGGTGCACTATGGGGATTCCGTGACAGAGAAGAGCTTGAAAATAACGGTGCAGATATTGTAGCAGCTGTACCTGGTGATCTGTTTACTATTTATGAGGAGAAGCAGCATGATTAAGATGGTTGCCAGTGATCTGGATGGAACGCTGCTTATCGGTGGAAAACAGACGCTGCCGGAAGAGATCTTTCCGCTGGTAAAGGAACTGAAAAAAATGGGAATCCTCTTTGTGGCAGCCAGTGGCAGACAGTATGCCAATATGAGGAATCTTTTTGCGCCGGTAAAGGACGAGATGGCATTTATCAGTGAAAATGGCGGGCTTGCTGTCCAGAATGAGAAGCTTCTGTACTGCGACAGCTTTGACAAAGAACTGGTCAGAGAGATCATTCAGGCAATATGGGAAAAGCCCGGAGCGGAATTTTCCTGTTCTACAAAGGATTTTTATTATATCATGCCCAAGACAGAACATTATCGCCATCTGATGATTGAAGAAGTAAAAAATCAGTGTAAGATCATAAAGAGTTTTGATGAGATCACAGAGCCTTGTATGAAGGTTGCAGTTTATGAGAGAGAAGGAATGACGGAGGAATCCATCCGGTACTGGAGAGAACGGTTCAAAGACAGATGTACTGTTGTGACATCCGGATTTGCGTGGGTGGATTTTGTTCCATTTACCACGAACAAAGCAAAAGGGATCCGTAAATACCAGGAACTTTTGGGAATCGGACCGGATGAATGCATGGTGTTCGGGGATGAATACAATGATATTGAAATGATGAAATCTGTAAAATACAGCTTTGCCATGAAGCATGCGAAGCCAGGGGTAAAGGCGGCGGCTTTCTACGAGACAGAGAAGGTGGAACCAGTACTTCGCAGACTGATCGCGGCGGGCGGAGATATAAAGGAGGTACTTTAATATGTACAAGAAAGAATATGTCCAGACATTTCTGGAAAAACAGGGTCAGCTTTTTGATGAGCCGGTAGCAGAGGATTTTGAGGAGGCAGAGGAATTTCTAGAGGATTGCATGGCAGTTGTGCTGGATTCCCTGAAGGATGTTAAAAAATATCTGGATGGAATGGGCGCAGATGTGGAGGGGATTTCCCTGAAGGAGCTGGAAGAAGAAAGCGAAGTATTTAAACTCCCGGACGGAAAATATATGATCGTAGAAGGCTGACGGAAAGCAGGGATTACACCTCTGAAAATTAAATATGATAAACTTGCATCAGCAAAAGAAAGCCCTGCGTAGAAAGGGTAAATGTGGGGAAAATAAAATGATGTAAAGGAGGATGGGATATGAAAAAAAGCAGAGTGCTGGCAGTCGTCATGGCTGTGCTTATGATGGTAACGCTGCTTCCATCGATGGTATTTGCCACTGCAGTTCCATCTGGAACTCTTGATGGAAAGTTGAAGGTCAAAGGAACACTTGCGATCGGGTCTACTTTAAGTGCAGATTACTCAAAGGTCAAGCCGGAGGGGATCACAGATGATAATGTGAGTTTTTCCTGGTCATTAAAGGACGGAGACCTTCTTACAGAGGTAGGAACTGACAAGACTTATAAAATCGATGAAAAAGATCTGGGTCTTCCGATCGTTCTGAAGATTACCGGAAAAGAAGAGACGGGAGTTAGTGGTGAGCTTACGGTGACGACCCAGGAGGTTTCCGAAACAGAGGAGGAAGCCAAAGCACTGGCAGAAAAGAAAAAGGAAGAAGCCAAAGCAGCAGGAGAAGATCCGGATGCGGAGGAAAGTGAAGCTTCGGAGTCTTCAGAGAACACGCCGGATACAGAAGCTGGAACGTCAGAGGAGCCTGCTGAAAACTCTGTTGTAGAAGTAAACGGAGAACAGTCAGGGCCTCAGAATACCGATGAGGCAGATACATCCGGAGATAGTCAGACAGAGACACCGGATTCCGCAGATACAGCAGCAGACGCTTCCGAAAAAAATGAGGAACCGACATATTCGGCATCTGCATACACGGAAGATGGAAGTGGAATTCTGGATTTTGGTTCCGTGGAAGAGGGATATACGGAAATTCCGGAAGCACAGATGGTTACTATCACAAATAACGGAACCGGAGATCTTAATTTTAAAGAGATCGCCCCGGAGAATTTCATGGCTGCGGATATTAACGATGCGCCATTAAAGAGTGGTGAAAGTGTTGCTGTGTGGGTAAAACCACGAGAAGGTCTGAAGGCTGGAGAATACAAAGATCTGATCACGTATCATACAGAAGAAGGTGCCGATGTCTTCTTTGAAGCGGACTTTACAGTAAAAGAACCGGAAAATAAAAAAGCCGAAGATAATGAAAATAATGAGCAGACAGATCCTGGGGAAACATCGGACCCTGCAACGGAAAAAATATATAAGCTAACTGCGGATCCGACAGAACTGCCTTTTGATGATCTGACTGCCGGTTATGAAAAGGTAGAAACAACAGGTACAGTCACGATCAAAAACGAAGGTACAGAAGCTGTGACGTTAGTACAGCCTGAGTCGGAGTTTTTTGATATTGCGCCGGTCAGTGAAGTGGAGAGCAGCGGAAAAATCCAGTTGGCGCAGGGAGGAGAGCAGACCTTTACCGTACAGCCTAAGCTTGGACTCTCTGCAAAAGATGATCCATACGTGGAAGAGCTTGTATTTGCTTCTGATGAAAGCACGGAAGCATCTGCTACAGTGACGGCTTCGGTTATGGTAAAGACAGAAACACCAAAAACAGTTACTGCAACAGTGAAACCGGAAGGCCCTCTGAAGTTTGGAACACTGGAACAGGGCTATGAGACTGCGCCGGATGCAAAGCCTGTAACCGTAGAGAATACAGGTACAGAGGCTATCCGGATCCAGCTTTCTGCTCCGGAGGATTATGAGGTGGGAGAGCCTTCTGCGGAAGTGCTCAATCCCGGAGATAAGGCGGCAACCTTTACCGTACAGCCCAAGACTGGTCTTCAGGCCGGAGATCACAGTGATACGATTTCTGTGACAGATCAGAATACCGGAAACACACTGGCTGAAGTCCGGCTGGAATTTACAGTTTCGGAGCCGGAACCGGAACCCAATCCCGGTCTTTCGGTAACAGACAGTCTGGAGTTTGGAACCAAAGAGGAAGGCTATAAGGAACTTCCTGATGCGAAGAAAGTTACAGTTACCAACACCGGAAATACAAAGATCGTTTTGAAACAGCCTTCATCAAATGCATATACAATTGGTACACTTTCCGCCACAGAGCTGGAAGCAGGAGATAATGCAACCTTTAGCGTACAGCCGGTCAGCGGACTTTCACAGGGGGAATATCTGGAAGACATTGTGATCGCCAATGATGCAAATGTGGAAGCTTATGTAAACGTTCATTTCAGCGTTACAAAGAAAAAAACAGATAACAGTAAGAAGGCGAATAACCTTACAGGTATCAAAAAGCCATCCGATATCAAAGATCTACCCAATGGAACCCAGAAAACCCAGAAAGCCCTGAAGCTTCCGGGAACAGTAAAGATCACTACAACAAAGGGAGAGCAGAAGGCATCTGTTAAATGGGATGTTAAGGGATCTTCTTATGATCCGTCTTCTGCAGAACGTCAGATATTTAATGTAAAAGGTACTGTCATTCTTCCGGAGAGGGTTAAGAATCCCAACAAGATCAGTACAGTGATCGCAGTAAGTATTACAGTAAATGGATATCAGGGCACGGAAGCCGCTGCATCGGACAATAAGATCACAGGAATTGATTCCAATGGCAAGTATGATACCAATACAAAGATCACCTTTACAGCAGCTGGTGCAGGGATGGATAATACAAACCCGCGTAAGGGAGATACCAGATATCAGCCGAAGAGCTGGAAGATCACAGAGACCCGTACCTGGGATGGAGAGCCTTATACTGCAACATTCCGTGTCAGCAAGCCGGGAAAATATACTCTGAAAGTTACCTTTGGACAGCAGAAATATGACGGCTCCAGCTGGAAGGATACCGGTACACAGTCAGAAAGTACGGTTACTTTTACGGTATCACAGGCAGCAGTTCTTACTGCGACTCCGAGTCCGGCAGTGACACAGACAAATCAGAAATCTGCAGTGCAGACGGGAGACAGTACACCGATCATGACATTTGTGATCATTTTGATCGTGGCTGTGGTATGTATTGGAGGAATCCTTGTATATCGTAGAAAGAAAAAATAAGAACAGAATGTAGAAGATAGTTTTACAGCACCCTCCGTACAAAAAAATGTACGGAGGGATTTTTTTGCACATAGAGATCCGTTTTACATGCTGTTGCTAGCACTCTATAATGATGAGTGCTAAATTTTTCTTGACTTTTGTAAAAAGTCGTATTAGTATATATTTATTGAAAAAAACAACAGGTTTCCGACTCTGTCGGAACATCAGAAATAAAAACAAAAATAAAAACAAAAGGAGAGTGACATATATGTCAGCAAAACATGGCAGTTTATCAATCAACAGTGAAAACATTTTTCCGATTATCAAGAAATGGTTATATTCCGACCATGATATTTTTGTAAGAGAGATGATCTCCAACGGATGCGATGCGATCACCAAACTGAGAAAGCTGGAAGTTATGGGAGATTATACATTCCCGGAAGGTTACAAACCGGCTGTAAATGTTATCGTTGATCCGGATCAGAAAACTTTGAAGTTTATCGATAACGGTATTGGTATGACAGCAGATGAAGTAGAGGAATATATCACACAGATCGCTTTTTCCGGTGCCACAGAGTTTCTTGAGAAATATAAGGATAAAACAACGGATGATCAGATGATCGGTCATTTCGGACTTGGATTTTATTCTGCATTTATGGTTGCAGATGAAGTTCATATCGATACTCTCTCTTACAAGGAGGGTTCCACACCGGTACATTGGACCTGTGACGGTGGTACGGAGTATGAGATGGCAGACGGAAACAAAACAGAACCGGGAACAGAGATCACTCTTTTCCTCAATGAGGAAAGCCTGGAGTTTGCCAATGAATATCGTATGAGAGAGGTTATTGAGAAATACTGTTCTTTCATGCCGGTAAATATCTATCTTTCCAAAGCAAATGCTGAACAGGAGTATGAAACCATCGATGAGGCAGATCTCCGTGAAGATGATGTGGTAGTTGAACATATCCATGAGGATGCCAAGACAGAGGAAAAGGAGAATGATAAAGGCGAGAAAGAAGTTGTGGAAGTTTCTCCTGCCAAAGATAAAGTAAAGATCAATAAACGGCCGGTATCCTTAAGCGATACACAGCCGCTCTGGATGAAACATCCAAATGAGTGCACGGATGAAGAGTATAAAGAATTTTACCGTAAGGTATTTATGGATTACAAGGAACCGCTGTTCTGGATCCATCTGAACATGGACTATCCGTTCAACCTGAAAGGTATCCTGTATTTCCCGAAGATCAGGACAGAGTATGATTCCATTGAGGGAACCATCAAGCTTTATAATAATCAGGTATTTATTGCAGATAACATCAAAGAGGTGATCCCGGAATTCCTTCTTCTTCTGAAAGGCGTGATCGACTGTCCGGATCTTCCACTGAATGTTTCCCGTTCTGCACTGCAGAATGATGGTTTTGTGAAAAAGATTTCTGAATACATCACCAAGAAAGTAGCAGATAAGCTCACTGGAATGTGCAAGACAGACAGAGAGTCTTATGAGAAGTACTGGGATGATATCAGCCCGTTTATCAAATTTGGATGCATCAAGGATGCGAAATTTGGTGAGAAGATGAACGATTATATCCTCTTTAAGAATCTGGACGGCAAATATCTTACCCTGAAAGACTGCATTGAGGAAAATAAAAAAGAAGAAACAAAAGTAGCTGAAGAGGAGAAGATAGAGGAGAAAGCTTCTGAAGGATCCCAGAATGAGGAACCGGAAAAAACGGTGATCTATTATGTGACCGATGAGGTACAGCAGAGCCAGTACATTAATATGTTCCGTGAAGCGGGTAAAGATGCTGTACTGCTGAAGCATGTGATCGATTCACAGTTTATTTCCCATCTTGAACAGCAGGATCAGACGATCCAGTTCAAGAGAATTGATGCAGATCTGTCAGAAGAGCTTCGTGAAGACGGAGAAGCGGATGAAACAACAGTCAAGACACTTACTGAGGTGTTCCGTAAGAATCTTGGCAAGGATAAACTTGAAGTAAAAGTAGAGAAGCTGAAAAATGAGGGAACTGCAGCGATGATCACTCTTCCTGAGGAGAGCCGCCGTATGCAGGATATGATGAAAATGTACAATATGTACGGAATGGATCCGAATATGTTCGGTGGTCAGGAAGTACTTGTACTGAACGCAAATCATCCTCTTGTAAGATTTATAGCAGAAAATCAGGGATCAGAGTATGTTCCGGTGATCTGTGAACAGCTTTATGATCTTGCAATGATGAGCCATAAACAGCTTTCTCCTGAAGAAATGACAAAATTTGTAAAGAGAAGCAACGATATCCTTATGGTTCTTACAAAATAAAACGACATATAAAATGATCGAAAGGCTTTGCCCGTAATGGGGCGAAGCCTTTGTTTTTTTATAACAATATGTGTATCTTTAACACAATTAGAGGAATTTTAAATAAAATAATAGATATTAAATAAAAATAACCTGTAAAATATGACTAAAAATTTAAATAAGTATCTAATATGTATAAAATAAATTTTCAGAAGAAAGCGAAAAATATAGATAAGTGTCGTATTATACATAAGGGAGTGCTTTTAAAAAGAGAAAAAAATGAAATGGAGGAACAAATGTATGAAAAAGGTGTATGAATTGATCAGAAGACTTGGTGCAAATTCGAAATACAAAGGATATTTTTTCGTTGCGGAAGCGGTAAAGATTTCCATGGGGTATCAGTATAAACCATTGCGGATCACAAAGGATATTTATCCATACCTGGCGCGGAAGTACAGATCAACACCTACCAATATTGAGCATGATATCAGAACAATGGTAAATGTGTGTTGGGAAGGAAATAAAAAACTGCTGGATGAGATTGCAGGATATCCTCTGGAATACAAGCCTACCAACAGTGAATTTATTGATATGCTTGCGTATTACCTGAGGGAAATAGAAGAAGAGAATTGACTATAGCCTTTCAAAAAGAATTTGATTCCTGGACAGAAAGCTCAGGATCATATCATCCCAGAGCTGCTCCGGGCGTTTATCCATAGAGAATGTTTTGAGAGAGGTTCCGGTAGTACAAAGAAGGCTGTTATTTTTAAATTGAAGATTTAAGAATAGTCCGTCTATCTGTTCGGAGGAAATTCCGAAATCTGTATTTCTCATTGCAGCTTCAACTCCACTCCGACTTAAATGCAGCACGATCCTGAAGCTTAAGGGCGTACGCTTACCGCGGATCACAGACCAGCAGAAAGGTCTGATGTCCTTCCAGAGAGAATGTGTCCGGCCGTGCTCTGTGAGTCTGTTTATGCTGTCTGTATCAAAAAAATCTTTCTGAAGCCTGCCATCAATGGTAAAAGTATTAAAAGTAGTCACAGTCGCTTCGGACAGACAGAATTTGTCAAATACTTCTCCTATAAAAAGTTTGTTTGTGAAATCCCGGATATCTGTGATCTTTAATGCAAGCATGCCGCACTTCCTTTCTTTTATGTGATCGCGTGTAGACATTATATCTCAGATAAAGAAAAAAGGACAGACTTTTTAAAAAACTCTTTTCAAATATCTGTTTATGTGATACGATAGATGTGGTATTGAATACTACATATAATGGAAAAGAGGACGATATAATTGAGCTATAAGATTGCGATAGATAGCTGTGGGGAGCTTTTAGATGAATGGAAAAATGACGGCAGGATTGAATCCATACCACTGACGCTGACGGTGGGCGGTGAGAATATCATAGACGATGCGACTTTTGATCAGAAGGATTTTTTGAAGAAGGTTGCAGATTGCCCGGAGTGTCCAAAATCTGCATGCCCTTCCCCGGAACGCTATATGAAAGCATATGAGTGTGATGCGGAACACATTTATGCGGTGACACTTTCGGCAGAACTGAGCGGTTCCTATAACAGTGCGATTCTTGGAAAAAACCTGTTCCTGGAAGAGCAGCCGGAGAAAAAGGTTCATGTATTTAATTCCAAATCTGCATCCGGTGGTCAGAGTCTGATTGCCATGAAGATCGTGGAGTGTGAAGAAAAGGGACTTTCTTTTGAAGAAGTAGTAAGTGAAGTAGAGAAATATATTGAAGAGATGAACACATTTTTTGTGTTGGAGAATCTGGAAACTCTGCGCAAGAACGGACGTTTGAGCAGAGCGAAAGCTCTGGTGGCCAGTGCACTGAAGATCAAGCCGGTTATGGGAGCTACTCCGGAAGGAACGATCTGTCAGCTGGATCAGGCCAGAGGCATGAATAAAGCAATCGTAAAAATGGTGGATCACATTGGAGAGAAGGGGATCAACATCCCGGAAAAGACAGTTGCCATCACTCATTGCAACTGTCCGGAAAGAGCGAAGATGCTGGAGGAGGCTATCCGTGAGAAACTGCATCCAGCAAAGATCGTAGTTATGGATACTGCCGGTGTCAGCAGTATGTATGCCAACGATGGTGGCGTTATCGTAGCAGTCTGATCAGAGAAAATCTCCAGTTCAGAAAATTATCACATTTCTTCAGGGAGTTGCCGCTTTTCTTTTGAAAACAAGTGTGCTATAATGAACGAAGTACTGAAGCGGCAAAGGAGAAAGACAATGAGCCAGAAGAAAGTTGACAAATATAAAAACAACAAATACTCGCGAAACAGTGCCCTGAAGAAGGAACGCGCAGAATTTGTACTTGAGATGGCGGCATGGATCCTCATCGCGGTTCTGCTTGTAGGCTGGATCGGATATTCCGCATATGCCAAGATCCAGGCGAAGGAAGCCAGTGTGAAGGTGGATACTGTGATGGATATTTCTGCATTGACAGATTATATTTCCGGATTATCTTCAGACAGTGCGGAATAGAAAACACATATGAAATGATGGGTTCCCGGGATGTGTTGAAGCATCCCGGGGATTTTTATATACAGGATAAATACAATGCAATAAAAAACGGGTCTGCCATAAAGCAGCCCCGTTTTGACTTATACGTTTTTTATGGTTATAGAATTATAACTTTGTAACGTTAGCAGCCTGCATTCCGCGAGCGCCCTCTGTTAAGTCGTAGGATACAGCCTGTCCTTCTTCAAGAGATTTGAAGCCTTCACCGTTGATAGCGGAGAAGTGTACGAATACATCCTGTCCGTCCTCACCTGTGATAAAACCATAACCTTTTTCTGCGTTGAACCATTTTACAGTTCCCTTGTTCATTTTGTGTTACCTCCATAAAAATAAAAAAAATTAAAATAGCCTTCTGATGATAATAAAAAATCACCAGATTTTACAGA
>OIZG01000822.1_pt1 | contig 23246 bp, 24 predicted proteins | sample 1588561 | NCBI WGS metagenome assembly OIZG01 (sample SAMN03283267) | human gut metagenome | biome: human-associated habitat; material: feces | host: Homo sapiens | place: USA | collected 2013 | reverse complement strand
TGGGCCCCGGCGGCGGTGAAGCGGGCGGTCGGCTTGTCGCCTGCGGAACTCCGGAACAGATCAAAAACGCCGCGGACAGCGTGACCGGAAAATTTATTTAAACCAAGCGCGTGTACCCACAACTCCGTGTGATGCACGCGCCTTTTTTATTCGTCGAATGCTTTTCGCAGTTTTTGCAGCGCTTTTTTCTCAAGGCGCGAGACATAGCTGCGGGAAATGTTCAGCTTTTTTGCGACTTCTCTCTGCACGAGCGGTCGCTGGCCCATAAGCCCGTAGCGCAGCAAAACAATCTCGCGCTCGCGCGGCGAAAGACGGGTCTTCACCGCGTCGTACAGCTGCCGCACCTTCATGCGCAAGTCGATGTCCTCCAAAATGTGGTCGTCCGTCGCGATGGTGTCGAGCAGCGTCAGCGTGTTGCCGTCCTTGTCGGTATCGATGGGGTCGTTCAGCGATACGTCCTGCGCTGTCTTTTTCGCGCTGCGGAAGAACATCAGAATCTCATTTTCAATGCACCGCGAAGCGTAGCTCGAAAGCCGAATGCCCTTTGTCGGGTCGAAGCTGTCCACAGCCTTGATGAGCCCCACCGTGCCAATGGAAACGAGGTCATCGCGGTCATTTTCATCGGCATAGTATTTCTTCGCAATGTGCGCCACAAGCCGTAAATTGTGTTCGATGAGTTTTTGCCGCGCATGGTGGTCACCCGCCGCCATTTGCTCCAGATATTTTTTCTCCTCCGCCGCAGTCAGCGCCTTTGGAAACGACCCGGCGCTTGTGATGTGCAGAAAGAAAAACAAAATCGACGATAAATACTCCAAAAGCCCCCAAAGCATCCCCACTCCCCCTTTGGAGAATGGTATGCTTCAGGGGCTTTTCTTATGTCTTTTGCTATATATTATTTGTGGACAACATACTGGTTCGGGTCGCCGAGCAGCTCCTTCGGCAAGTGGCTTTTATCGCTGAGGCGCACCGTTTCCACGCTGCCGTCTTTGCCGATATAAAATTCCGAAACCGAGGTGTTGCCGCCGATACGAATATCACTCAAACGTTCAATATCGTGCTCCAAAATCTCACACGCCATGCAGCGCAACAAAAAGCCGTGCGACGTAATGACCGCTGTTTTGCCCATGCAATCCGCTTTCACGCGTGCAAGCGCTTTTTTTGCGCGGTCATAGACTTCCGCTGTCGTCTCTCCCTCCGGAAAAATGCAGTTTTGCGGGGAATTCTGCCACTTTTCGGCAAATACCGGATAGTCCGCAAACGCTTTGTCAAGCTTCATGCCGGACAGCGCGCCAACATCCACTTCCATCAGCTCCGGCAGTTTTATGATGGGTAAACTGTGGTACAAATCTACCGCTTCCGCCGTTTTATACGCGCGCTTTAACGGGCTCGAATACACAGCATCGATGGGGATGTTCCGAAATCGCAGCGCCAAAAGCGCCAACTGCTTTTCTCCTGTAGCGCTGATATCGAGGTCAAGCTGACCCTGAAAAATATTCTCGCGGTTGCCGAGGCTTTCGCAGTGGCGCACAAGATATAAGTGTAATTTTTCCATATCATTTACCACGGACGCATCGCACCGGTCAATTCGGAAAGGGTTTTCACGCCGTTTTTATCCATGTAATTTGTAAGCCCTTCGGTAATCTTCACGGGCGCATACGGGTCTGTGAACAGCACGGTGCCGATCTGCAGCGCCGTCGCACCTGCAAGCAGCATTTCCACGGCGTCCTGCCACGTGCTGATGCCGCCGAGACCGACGATCGGAATTTTCACCTTCTGATACGTCTGCCACACCATGCGCACCGCAATGGGCAAAAGCGCCGGGCCGGAGAAGCCGCCTGTGTTGTTGTGAATGATCGGACGCTTCGTGTTGATGTCGATACGCATGCCGGTCAGCGTGTTGATCATGGAGACGGCATCCGCACCGGCGCTTTCCGCCGCGAGCGCAATCTCGGAAATATCCGTCACATTCGGGGAAAGCTTCACCATCAGCGGTTTTTTGCAGTGCGCGCGCACCGCTTTCGTGATGTCTTCAACGCCTGCGCAGCTCGTGCCGAACTGCACGCCGCCCTGCTTCACGTTCGGGCAGGAGATGTTCATTTCGATCATGTCGATGTCGGTGTCATTCAGTTTTTCCGCCATGGCGCAGTAATCCTCCGGCGTATTGCCGGCAATGTTCGCAATGATGGTCACGCCCTGCTCGCGCAGCCACGGGAGATCTTTTTCGATGAAGTGATCGACACCCGGATTTTGCAGACCCACGGCATTCAGCATACCGCCGGGGGCTTCCGCAATGCGCGGCGCAGGATTGCCCGGTCGCGCCTTTAACGTGATGCCCTTAGAAGAAATACCGCCGAGTGCGGAGAGCGGGTAAAACTCTGCATATTCGCGACCGAAACCGAACGTGCCGGACGCCGCAATGAGCGGGTTATGGAACTCCACACCCGCAACCGAAACCTTTAAATCAGCCATCAGAATACCACCCTTTCCGCCGGGAACACCGGGCCGTCCTTACAGACATGGCCCATATACGTTTCACCGTTTTCGTCGTAAAGTTCCACCGCGCAACCGAGGCACGCACCGATGCCGCACGCCATGCGCTCCTCAAGGGAAATTTCGCACGGAATGCTGTGCGCTTTTGCAAACTCCGTCACGGCGCGCAGCATGACCTTCGGACCGCAGGCAAAAATTTTATCGGGGTGCACATCCTGAATTAAGTCGATGACAAGGCCGTGGTGGCCGTAGCTGCCGTCATCCGTCGCAATGCGCAGGTCGCAGCCTGCCGCACGGAAGTCGTCTTCGAGAATTACGAAATCCTTATTGCGGAAACCGACCGCCACCGTGGCGTTTTTGCCGCATTGCCTTGCTGCGCCGAAAAGCGGAGGCACACCGATACCGCCGCCGATGAACAAATTGTGCGCGTTCGGGTCGAACGTAAAGCCGTGGCCGAGGGGCGCCAAAATATCCATCTTGTCGCCGACCTCAAACTTCGAGAGCTGCTCTGTACCCGCGCCGCGAATCTGGAACACAAAGCGCAGCGTGCCGTTTTTCTTATCGATGTCACAAATGGAAATCGGGCGGCGCAGCGTTTTACCGGGCACGTAAATGTGCGCAAACTGTCCGGGCTGCGCCACTTCTGCCAGTTTCGGCGCTAAGACCGTATAATCAAAGGTGTTCTCTGCGGTCTGCGCGCGGCGCAGTACCTCGCAGAGCTGAACGTCATATTTCATAGCTTGTCCTTTCCGAGCGTTACTCATCCGTTCGCGCGAATTTCGCCGATGCGTGCGCAGATCTCGTCGCGCATGCGAATGGCTTCGCGTCTTGCCGCCTGTGCATAGTCATGCTCGTCGCACTTTTCCTTCTGCCATGCGCACATAATGCCGCGGGAGGAGTTGATGATGGCGCCGAGGCCGTTCTTGTCAAACGCCGGGGCAACGTCATCCGCGCCGCCGCCCTGTGCGCCGTAACCGGGCACGAGGAAGAACGTGTGCGGCGCTTTCTCGCGCATTTCGCCGAGCTGTGCCGGGTACGTTGCGCCGACGACCGCGCCGACGCCGGAGTAGCCGTATTTACCCATGACAGTTTCGCCCCAGTGCTCGCAGAACGCGCCCATGGTTTCGTAAACGGTCTTGCCGCTTTCCATTTTCTGATCCTGCAATTCACCGGAGGACGGGTTGGAGGTCTTCACGAGCACAAAAATACCCTTATCCTCCGCTTCGCAAACGCCGAGCAGCGGCTTGATGCCGTCCGTGCCGAGGTAGCCATTCACGGTCAGCGCGTCCGCACCGAAGGCTTCCGTTTTCTCGCCGAACACATCCGTTTTGCCGAGGTGCGCCGTGGCGTAGGCTTCCATCGTGGTGCCGATGTCGTTGCGCTTGCCGTCCGTGATGACGAACATACCCTTTGCGCGCGCGTAAGCGACGGTCTCCGCAAGGGTTCTCACGCCCTGCCAGCCGTACATTTCATAGTACGCCGCCTGCGGCTTTACGGCCGGGACAATATCGCACAGCGCGTCGATGAGGCCCTTGTTGTATTCGAGCAGTGCGGCGGCCGCAGCCTCCAGCGTTTTGCCATACTTTGCGACGGCACCGTCCAGAATGTAGGACGGAATGTACGCGAGCTTCGGGTCAAGACCTGCAACGGTCGGATTCTGGGTTTCCACGATTTTTTCAATCATACGGTCAAAAGACATAGTAATCCCTCTCTCATTTCAAATCTATAATTTCAAATTTCTCAAACTTTTACAGTTTATTAAATACAACTCTGCCGCCACAGACGGTCGCCTTTACGCGGCCCGTGAGCGTCATGCCCTTAAACGGCGTGTTGCGGCTTTTGCCGTGCAGCTTTTCGGGGTCCACAACCCACGCTTCGTGCTCGTCAATCAGCGCAATATCGGCCACTTCGCCCGCACCGATGGCGCCGGCTTCAATGCCGAGCAGCTCCGCCGGGCGCACGCTCATCTTTTCGATGAGCTCTGTAAGCGTCAAAACGCCGGTCTTTACAAGCGCGGTATATGCCGCCGCAAACGACGTTTCCATACCGATGGAGCCGTTCGGCGCGTGCAGAAAATCGGCTTTTTCCGCCGGCGTGTGCGGCGCGTGGTCGGTCGCGATGACGTCGATCGTGCCGTCCTTTACGGCCTCGATCATTGCAAGGCGGTCCTTCTCGCTGCGCAGCGGCGGATTCATGCGGTAGTCCGCGTCATGCTTTTCGAGCGCTTCGTCGGTCAAAAGCAAGTAGTGCGGTGCGGTCTCCGCCGTCACCTTTACGCCGCGGGCTTTGGCATCACGGATGAGCGCCGCAGAGGTTGCCGTGCTGACATGGCAGATATGCACCGGCACGTCATACGCCGCAGCCGCAGCAATTTCGCGCGCCGTGCCGCAGTCCTCCGCCGCCGCAGGTACGCCGGGCAGATTGAGCTTTTCGGAAACTTCTCCCTCATGCATGACCCACTTTTTCGCGAGGAACAAATCTTCGCAGTGCGCCGTCACGCGCATGTGGAGCTTCGGCGCTTCGCACAATGCCTTTACAAGGCAGGCGGTATCGATGACCGGGCGACCGTCGTCGCTCAAAGCAATGGCGCCGGCATCGTGCAGCGCTTCTAAGTCGCACAGCTCTTCGCCTTTCAGCCCCTTTGTAATCGCCGCCGCAACGTAAACATGCGCATCGGCGGTCTTTGCTTTGTCCAAAATATAGCGCACAGTCTCGGGCGTATCAACCGCCGGCTTCGTGTTCGGCATACACAAAAGGCTCGTCACGCCGCCCGCCGCAGCCGCACGGCAGCCCGTGTAAATATCTTCTTTATCGGTAAAGCCAGGGTCACGCAGATGCACATGCATATCCACAAAGCCCGGCACCGCCGTTAAACCTTTTGCTTCCATGACTTCGGCATCCGCATCGTACAGGTTTTCGGAAACCGCGCTGATGCGGTCCCCGGAGATCAAAATATTGCCGATATAATCCTCGCCGCGCGCGGGGTTCAGAATGCGCGCACCGCGGATCAGCAAGCGCTTTTGCTCTTGTTCCATTCGTCTCATTCCTTTCGGGTAAACAGCAGGAATTTCAGGATAGCCAGAAATTCTCGGCACAGGTTTTTCGGCAGACTTTTCAAATTGGTATTCGCATGCAGCGGATACGGCGTAAGTCCCAACATTTTTGCCATGCGGCAGGCGCGCCACTGGTGGTAACTTTGCGTTGCAAGCAAAACGGTATCGGAAAAGCCATTTTCGCGCAGAATATCCCGCGCAAAACGCAGGTTTTCAAGCGTCGTTTCGGAGTTTACTTCCGCAAAGATGCGCTTCGGCGCAACCCCGAACTTAATCAGCGCTTCCTTTGCAGCTTCGCCCTCGCTTTGCGGCTCGTCCTTGCCTTGCCCGCCGGTCGTGATACAAACGGCTTTCGGATAGGCTTTTAGATACGATGCTGCAGTATCCACACGATATTGAAACGCGCGACTGAGGTGCGCGGGGCAGGTTTTCGATGCCCCAACCACCCGTGCGCCAAGCACAATGACAACGCCGTTTTCGGGCAATTTTCTTCTTCGGTGCATAGTTTCTCCTTGTCGCATACTGAATAGCCAAAACACCTCATAATAATTATAAAGAATTCCCCCGAAAACCGCAAGGGCTTCGGGGGAAAAAGTTTACACGGTATGAAATTTCATTTAGGCCGCAGGCTCTGCGATTGTTTCGCCGCCGTTTGTGCCGGGATCCGGCTCTGCGGGTGTCTCGTCGCCGCCGGAGGGTTCGGAGGGAATCTCTTCGCCGCCGGAAGGCTCAGACGGTGTCTCGTCACCGCCCGCAGGTTCAGACGACGTTTCGCCGCCGGAGGGTTCGGATGGCACAGAAGGCTCTTCGTAGCCGGTATTATCGGAGCCGCCCGAATAGCTGTAATCGTTGCTGTCGGAGTAGCTGTAGTTGTTGCTGGAGCTGCTCTGGGTACCGCTTCCGCTGCTCGTGTACGAGGCTGCGGGGTCGCCCGGCATAGAAGCATATCTTGTGCGGTCCGCATCCGTAATGTTCGTATCGGTCTTCGAGAGCGTTTTGCCGTCCTTAACAGCCTGCATCAGCTCTTTTGCCTTATTTACGGTGTTATAATCCGGACGCATGACGTAGGCGTAATCGCTCATGGAGTACGGGATCTGCGAATCGCCTGTGCCGGTCACGCTGCATTGGACAACGTTCCAAGAGCCGTTATCGGAAAGCTGACGGCGCACGAGCGCCGCGATGTCGTCATACGGTACATCCATCTCGAAGCAGTCCTTGATGCTGTCCATAATGGAGTTGTAGCGCACCAGAATATCCGGGGAAAGTGCCTTATCGATGATGGCGGAAATAACCTTCAGCTGGTTTTTACCGCGCTGAATATCGCCATCCACAAACGAATAGCGCTCGCGGGCAAAAGTCAGCGCCATTTTGCCGTCCATCTGCACCTTGCCCACCGGGTACGTGTAGTTGCCCTTTGTAAACGCAACATCGTTATCGACCGTAATGCCGCCGAGCGCATCCACAATGCCGGTAAAGCCGGAGAAATTGAGGCGGAAGTAGTAATCGATATCCGTATCATACAGCATTTCGAGCGTGCCTATGGAAACGTTCACGCCGTAAATACCCGCATGTGTCAGCTTATCCGGGATGCCGCCCGAAACAGGCAGCGGCACATAGTAGTCGCGTGGGGTCGTCACAAGCAAGATCTGGCGCGTTTCCGTATTGATTGTCGCCAAAATGTTTACGTCGCTGCGGCCGACCGTGTTAAGGCCCTGGCGCGTATCGCTGCCGCTGATATACAGGGTGTAAATACGATTTTCCGCATCGCTGTTGCCGGTGCTCTGCGCCTTTTCCGCTTCGCTCTGTACCGCCGTTTCCACGTGCAGCACTTCAAGTTCGCGAATTTTGCTTTCTACATCGGCGTATTTATCGAGCTCCGTCACAACGTCGAGGTATGCAGTATTTAGGATGATCGCACCGCATTCTTTGTTGAGCAGGCCGTCGATGAGCTGTGTGATGCCGGCATACGTCTTCGTCGTCACTGCGCTGCCAAAGCGCTCCGTGATCTGGCTGACGGCGGAATCGGTGCTTTCGCGGTCAAGCGATTCCAAAATGCCGAACGTATAGCCCTTTGTGTCTTCCAACGCGGAAGCCGGGTCATCCGTGCGCACATAGACCGCTACGGGCGTATATTCTGTGCGCACCGTGCCAATCTCCGTCAGCGTGCCGGTCGCGACCGAAATGTAGTTGCTCGCAAGACCAAGCACCAGCGCCAGTACCAGAGAAAGCGACGCGCCGCAGATGAACTGACCTTTATTTCGGATGCTGCGCACCAACAAAACAGCAGAAGCCACCAAAAGGACAAGTGCAATACCGCCAAGGATCAGCAGCTTCGTCGGCACCATCTTGCTTTGCAGAAGGATCACCATAAACACGGCAAACACTGCCACCAAAATGACAGAGATCACAATGCCCGGGATCCGTTCCTTCCATTTGCTCATATCGTGTACTCCTTTGATTTTGACGTTTCGGGAAAATTCGGCGCGCCGCGCATTTCGCGGCAGTGCCTTATCCGAGTTATTATATCGCTTTTACCCGTTGTGCGTCAACGGATTTGAACAAAAAGCTGTCAAAATCAGTAAAACGCCGACAAAGCATCTGCATTTTTAGCTACAAGGCACTATTTTGACGAAGCCGTCCGCACTGCAAAAAGCTGCTGCGGGTGCACAGCCGCGTAAAAATCATTCAGGATAAATCCGGCAAAATCCGTCCCGCTCTGCGTGAGCGCGTCGGCGCAGTCGTTTAATATACCGGCCGGAGTGTAGTCCTGCCGCACAACGAGCACCGAAAGATCCGAAAGCGCACTGAGCGCCTCGGCATCGGCGGAAAGCAGCATCGGTGGGGAATCGAGCAAAACGTAATCAAAGCGTTCGTCCGCCCGCGCCGCCAAAAGCAGCTTTTTCAGCTTTTCGCTGTGCAAAAGGCGCTCCGGGTGCGCGGCAGGCGCGGTAAGGCCGAGAGAAATGCCGTATTTTTCCGAAAAAATAAGCGGCGGCTCCGCGTCTTTCTCTGCCTGCAAATACTGCCCGATCCCGTTTTTAGCCGCCGTGCGCAGGCCGAAAATTTTGTGCAATGCCGGTTTTCTTAAATCGAGATCCAACAGCAGCACATGCCGCCCGCGCATGGAAAGCGCCAGCGCCAAATTTGCCGCTACGCTTGATTTTCCTTCGTTTTCTCCCGCGCCCGTGAGCAGCAGCACTTTTTTGCCGTCCCGCCGCATGCGGTGCTCCAACGCCGCGCAGAGATCCTGATACGCTTCCGTGTAGGTGTACCGCACAAAAGGGTCTGTCAGCAGCGCCGCAGCCTTGCGCCCCGCACCGCGGCTCTTTTTTGCGAACAGCCGCTTTTCCTTGCGCTCGTGCCCGATGGTGCCCAGCACGCGCCCATCCAGCTTGTGCCGCGCGGCCTGCGGAGTTTGCACCGTATCGCGCCGCAGAAACAAAACCGATACAATCAGCGATGCAGCCAGCATCGCACCCACACAGGCTCGCATGCGGTACGGCTTTAAGTCCACCGGGTTTGAAGGGGCAAGCGGCACCTGCGGGTCGCGGATGACGCGCAGCTCGGCGTTTGAGAACAGCTCGTCCGTCAGGTCTGCGTGGTTTTCCAGCACATTTTTCAGCGATAAAAACGATTCGCGCGGGTTCTCCGCCGTCACCTGCACATTGATAAGATTCGTCTCCGGCAAAACGGAAGCCACAACGTCGCACTGCGCGGCCTCGCGGAACGTATCGCTTTGAAACACACTTGCAAACACCTGCGCCATGCGGGCCGTGAGATCTAAAGAGGTATACGCGCTCGTGCCGCCCTTTACATTTACCGCCACGGTCGCCGAAGCGGTATACACAGGGTGATACGTAAAAAGATGATACCCCTCCACGCACAGCCATGCCGTGAGCACCGCCAAAATCAGCACCCACAGATTATAGAGCAGCCCGCGCAGCACGCACACAGGGTGCAGGTCACCCCAAAAAAAGCGCTCGTCCTTCACGTTTTCCCCTCCTCCACGATCACCGTCAGGCAGGCGCGCACGGTCTCTGTTTCCGTCTCTGCCGCATACTGCACCGGGTAACAGCCGGGCTTTGCGGTATCTATTTGCGTCACTGTCTGCTTTTTCACCTTTACCGCCGTGCCTGCATGGTCAAACACGCCCTCCAAATAGGTCTTCGGCTCAAACTTTTCGCCTGCCTTCACATACACGATTCCCTGCTTCAGGCGAATTTCAAGACTGCTGTCGCTCAGCTGCATATAAAGCTGCATCTCGCTCTGTCCGCCGTAGGAATTCGTCACGGATACCGGCAGCGTGTACATGTCGTTTTCCACAAAAGTAATATCTTCGGTGAACAGTCGAATACGGTCGGAAACGTCGCCGTCCATTACGTCCTCCGCTGTGATCTGCGCCAAAAGCGCGGGCATCTCGCCCGTGCGGTAGGTCGACGGTACATTCAGCGCAAAGCGCGGCGGGTTGTAATCCGTATACCGCACCGTGCGCGTGAACGTCGCTGCGTGGCAGTCCGCATCGAACACCACGTATTTTATGCGCCGACGGTCGCCGTCCAACAACGCGGACATACCCGCAATGCAGATCTCATCCGTCAGGTCTCCGTCATGCGCGTCTTCGGCATGCAGCCCCGCGCAATACGCGCTTTCCGGCGCGGTGACGCTGAGCGCAAGTTCGCCGTCCGTTTCGTCCGTCAAAACGGGCATGGATGTATCCTGCGCCTGTACGCGCGGCACAGCAACCCACAGGTAAAACGTCAGTGCGGCACAGAACAGCACTGCCATTACCATTTGAAATACCCTCATGCGATTCTCTCCTTTCCGGCTTCGCCGCTCAGAATTCTGCGTGGGTTTTCATGCAGCATCCGCTCGGCATACGCAGCACCGAAGTGCTCCGTGAGCCACGCGTTCACATCCTCCAAAATCGGTCTGCGGTACGCGGCCCCGTGCCCGTCGCTCGCCACGCAAAAAGCCAGATCGCGCTCCAGCAGCACCCGCGCGGTCTCTGCCGCCCTGCGCCCGAAAGCGCCGAAAATACCGCTGCGCGTCACCTGCAGCGCGGCCCCCCGCTCTGTCCACAGCTCCGCGCGCCAAGGTTCGTTTTGCAAAATGACGTACCGCTCCGGGTGTGCGATGAGCGGCACATACCCGTATTTTCGTATATGTTCAGTCGCCGCCGCGCACCATTCTGACGAGTCGAGCGGGTCAAACTCCACCAAAAGAAACCGGCTTTCGCCGAGTGGCTGCACGTCGCCGTTTTGCAGGCGGTCAAACAGCGTGCCGTCCGCCATCATTTCCATGCCGAAAAAGAGCTTTACGGGCAGACTTTCCCGCGCAGCCGCCGCTTTTAGACGCTCAAATTTTCCCAAATACTGCGTCTTCGTCACCCCCGCCCCGTGCGGCGTGACGGCTAAAGCTTTCGTGCCATGTTCTGATGCCATACGCAGCATCATGAGAGACGCTTCAAGCGTTTCCGCGCCGTCATCCACGCCGGGCAGCACATGCGCGTGCAGGTCGATATAGCTCATACCGTCTCCTCCCGCGTGCGGTGCGCGCCGTAATGGCCGTAGCCGTAATGCCCGTAACGACCGTATTTTCCGTATCCGTAGCCATAACCGTACTTGCCGTAACCGTAGCCGGAAAGCCCCGCCTGTACGCCGTTCAACACGCAGCCCGCAACGGTCACATCGCAGCTTAGGAGCTTTTCGATGCCAGCTTTGATCTTCGTCCGCGATGCGCGATCCTGCTCGATGACGTACACCGCCGCATCGCAGCTTTCCGCCGCGGGCAGAATTTCCGCAAAGCGCGCGCTTTCCGGGGCAATGAGCAAAACGCAGTCCGCGTCTTCGCGCAGAGAAGCAATCGCGCTGCGCAGATTTTCGCCAACAGCGAGCACCTCGCGCGGCGAAAGCCCGCGGCTGCACGCGGCGTAGCGATACGGCTCTGCACCACGCCGATGCAGCGCCTCCTGTACCGGGCAGTGCCCAAAAAGACACGCTTCAAAGCCCGGCGAGAGTTTATCCATGCCGCGCTTTAAATCTAAATCGATCAGTACCACGCTTTTGCCCATTTCGCCTAGCGCATGCGCGGCAGTCATCGCCGTGGTGCGCACGCCTTCCCCGGGCAACGTACCGCAAAACAGCAGCACCTTGTCACCCGATGCCGCCATGCGACGTTCAAGGCGCATGGCAAGCCCGCGCGCAGCCTCGCGGTAATGCTCCGGCACATGCGGGTTCGTAAGGGTGAGCGTTTCGCGCCTACTCTTGCTTCGCTTTTTAAAAACGACCTTCGGCAGCGTGCCGAGACACAAAAGACGCAGCTTAGATGCAATCTCCTCCTCGCGCCGCACGGTGCGCCGTGTGCAGCCGTACAGCAGGATCAGTCCTGCGCCAAAAAGCAGGCCGTACGCCGCGCCCGTCAACGCCGCACGTTTGCCGTCGAATATATTATACGGCGTGGTCGGCAGGCTTGGGGCGCTCAGCATATGGAGCTTAATGTCGCCCAGCACGTAGCGTGCGGCCTCCGGGTAACAATCCATAGCGGCGTTCAGGACATTCAACGTGCTTTCGGCATTCGCGCCCGTCGCGGTCAGCGTGAACAGGTTGGAATCCTCCACTGCGCTCGCCGAAAGCGAAGCTGTAATAGAATCCGTGCCGAGCGCCTGCTTGATGCCATCCGTTAAGAGCTCGCTTTCGAGTATGTACGGGAACGTGCGCGCGAGCTGCGAAGCCGTGGCGGTGTTGTAATAAAACCCGTAGCTGAACCCGCCGCTTTCCCCGCTGCCGGTGGCGACCGTGAACGAAGCCGCCGCGCGGTACAGCGGACGATACGCGCGCTTTGCCGTGTACCACGAGCCCGCGGCGCACAGTACCGTGATCAAAAGGCACGCCCACCACAGCTTTTTCACACCGCGCAGCACATCGTGCAAAAGCGTGATGATGTCGATGGGTTCCAGCACCGCTTGCTTTTCCTTTTGCGTCTCCTCCATATAGACCTCCGAAATGCTTTATTTTTCATATACCGTAATGTTTTAAATGCCTGTCTGCGAATTTCACGGGCATTATAGCATTTTGCACCCGATTTCTCAAGCATTTTCGGGATATTGTATATATACAAATATCGCAAATTCCGTTAAAAAATGAAAAAAAGCGACGCCTCAAGCGAGGCGCCGCCAATAATCGACAAATTAAATTTCTATTTTAGTTTCAATCAGCCTTCCGGCTCCAGCACGCCGTACTTGCCGTCGCGGCGCTTATACACCACGTCAATCTCGCCGGTGTCGCCGTCACGGTACATGAAGAACGTGTGGCCCAGCATTTCCATCTGCAAAATGGCTTCTTCCACCGTCATGACCTTCACATAGAACGTCTTGCGCCTTGCGATTTCCGGCTCGTCTTCCTCGTCCGGCATATCGTAGTACGTATCCGGCAGCTCCACGGGCTGCATCTTCTGTGCGCGCTCAAGGCGCTTTTTATTTCTACGGATCTGGTTACCCAGTGCCGCCACAACATCATCCAACGCTTCGTTCATTTCCGACGCAGTGGCTTCTGCACGGTACAGCATGCCGCGCTGCTTAATCATAATCTCCACGGTCTGGCGATTCTTTTCCAGCGTTACGGTTACGGTAGCATCCGCGTCTTCATCAAAGATGCGGTCAAACTTAGAGAGCTTGCGCTGCACCAGTTCCTTAAAATTCTCTCTCAGGTTCACTTTTCTGCCAACGATCTTGATGTTCATACGTCTACCGGTTTTTCCCGCAAAAAGCACAAAGGGATGTGCTTTTTTCATCTACGGAAAAAACACATCCTTTCTGAAAGACTCGGCTTTCATTATTCAGCTTACGGCTTCTGCCGTTCTCTGTACCTACAGTATAAATCATTTGAACAAAAATTGCAATAGAAAAATAAAATTTTCAAGATTTATAAACAATTTGTTTGCAATTCAAATTTCTCATAAAACAAAAAGCGCCGTTCCGAAGAACAGCGCCGTTTCTGCTTTACTTTAGTTGTTGCGCGGGCCCTTGCGGGAATAACCGCCGCCGCGCTTATTTTCCGCACGCTTGAGGTCCGAGATCTTCTCATCGCTCATCTGCTTAAAGCGGGACATCATATCTTCAAAAGAGCCGGAGTTTTCGCGCGCGCGCCACTCATAATCGCCCGGTCTTGCGGGGCTCTGCACCGGGGCAGAAGCTTCGCGGCGGTGATAGTTGTTCTGGCGCGGGGGTCTGCCGTTCTCATCGCGGCGGCGCGGGGGGCGCTGCTGCTGCGCGTTTTCGTCTGCCTTTTTCATGGAAAGGCTGATCTTGCCGTCTTCATTGATGCCGATGATCTTGACCTTCACGGTCTGGCCTTCCGTGACGAAATCGCGAATCTCCTTTACGAAGACCGGGGCAACCTCTGAAATGTGCACCATACCGGTCTTGCCGTTACCGAGATCGACGAATGCGCCGAACTTTGTGATGCCCGTTACCTTGCCCTCAAAAATTGCTCCGACCTCAAGCTTTGTTTCCTGCATACCCTCTAATTTTCCTCCGGGATTTCAAATTTGTTAGTTGTTGCCGCCTACATTGTAGAACACACGCTCGCCGGGCTTTACATAGTCCAGTTCGCGGCGTGCCACCTTCTCCGCATAGTCTGTGTTGTCTGCGTTCTCTTCATTCAGGTCATAGCGCAGCTCGTCATTGACGACCTGCTGTTCCTTAAGCTCGTTTTTCAACTGCTGCAGTTCGTCCTTTTTCTGGCTGATGGAGATCTGCTGCCCGACGAGCATAGTGACCATGAAGCACGCAAAACAGAACACGGCGACCTTTAAAAGGAGGCTGCCCTTATAGCGTTTAATCTTGACTTCTTCCATGGGATTCCTCCCCTTTCCTTATGCCGAGCGTTCGGCTGCTTTTCTTGTTCCATTATATAATGATGCGCCGTCATTATTCAAGTCCTTTTTTTGCTTTTTTTCGATTTGTTCAGAAATGATTTGCATTTTTTCCCGCTTTTTAGCAATGCTTCCACCTTTTTCCGCCGTCCTTGTGCGTATTTTGAAAAAATTCGGTTTCTAAAGCCGTGCAAGCGGCGCTCTGCATACGGCAAAAAGCGGCAAATGCCGTGCGTCACCGTGACCTGCACGCATAAAAAGCCGATGACTTCGCAGGCGATCTGAAAAAAGCGCGCGTGCCCGGCGCTGACCGCAAGGGACAGCAAAAACATGACGACGGCGGCAAAAAGACAAAACAGCACATCCGTAACCGCTGCCGCGATTTTGCCGAGAGAGAACAGCAGGCGCAAAAACTCCAGCACGGCAAACGCAAACCCCAGAAGAACGCCGCACACAAGGCACAGCAACAGCGTTTCTGCCGGAATGCCGCTCATTTTAAAAGCCTTTTCAAAACGCCCGTCGGGCGCACGCCGTCTGTGTACGAAAGCGCCAGCACGCGACCCTTTACGAGCAACTCGCCTGTTTCGGCGCTCATGTTTTCAATGTACAGCCCTTCGCCCTTAATGTGCAATCTTCCATCTGCCGTCTGCACCGTGATGAGCGTCTCGCTGAAAAAATCCACGCGCGTAACGCCGCTTGCCGTAAGACGCGAGCGGTTTTCAATGTGCAAAGAATGTGCTTTTGCGCTTGCCGTCTGTGCCACTGTATCACCGATCCTCTTTTATGCTGTATCGCCTATTTATATGCAGCGATTTTCGGAAAAAGACCGAACAAGCAGCGAATATTTATGCAAAAGAGCAGTTCAGCATGTTAAAAGCACAGTCAAAAAAACTTACTTTTCTTCGATGATCTCGTACATCATAGCCGCTTCGTCTTTTTTTGCATATTCATTCACGGAAACGACGCGGGCCTTCACGGTGCGCGCGCCGAGCGTGAGCTCGATGACATCGTTCACCTTCACATCGTAGGAAGCGCGGGCAATCTTGCCGTTGACGACGACTCGACCGGCGTCGCAGGCTTCGTTTGCCACGGTGCGGCGCTTGATAATGCGGGAAACCTTCAAGTATTTATCCAATCTCATGTTCAAACTCCTTTTCTTTAATACATGGAGGCATAAAGCTGCCTATAACAGAAGAACGGACCCGCTTCGGGATCCGTTCCATCACAAATTATTTGCCAAAATTACTTATTGACAGATTCCTTCAGGGCCTTGCCGGCCTTGAATGCCGGAGCCTTGGAAGCCGGGATCACGATCTCAGCGCTCGTTCTCGGGTCACGGCCAACGCGCTCGCCTCTCTCGCGAACTTCAAAGGTGCCGAAACCTGCGATCTGAACCTTCTCGCCGCCTGCGAGGGACTCTGTGATGGAAGCGATAACAGCGGAAACAGCGTTTTCCGCGTCTTTCTTGGAAATGGTAGCCTTTTCTGCAACAGCAGCAATGAGTTCTGTTTTATTCATTATGAATAACCTCCAAATTTTTAGATTTATCTTCATCACCCGCGGCGCGAACCATCGCCGGAGCGTGAATTGCTTTATTCTTCTGCGCCGAACTGCTCAATATAGGCGCGGCAGGCTTCAGACAGCGCCTGCTCTGCATCTACGCCGAGACGGCGTGCGAGCTCCGTTAAATTGAAAAGCGCTTTGCCAATCGATTCCGCGCCGTTTTCTTCGGTTGCACCGCTTACAGCTTTGCAAACGCTCTCGCGTAGGTCATCGGTCGTGCCGTTATCCGCGCCCATTTTCGCCGCCTTTTTCAGTACCTTCTGGGTACGCATCAAAGCGGGCATGGCGGGCGTTACGCTTTCAAGCACCTCGCGGTCGGACTTCTGTTTTTTCGTCTCGCGCTTAATCTGATCCCAGTTTGTCAGCACCTGCTCGGTCGTGTCCGCCGTCACATCGGCAAACACATGCGGGTGACGCTGCACCATTTTGGCAGCAACGTCGCTGATCACATCGTCAAGGTCAAACCGACCGGCTTCACGCTCGAGCTCACTGTGGAACGCCACCTGAAAAAGCACATCCCCAAGCTCCTCGCGCAGCAGCACGGGGTCTTCCGTATCGATGGCTTCTATCGCTTCGTAGCACTCCTCAAGAAAATCGCGGCGGATGCTCTTGTGATCCTGCTCGCGGTCCCACGGACAGCCGTCCGGCGCACGCAGAATCGTGATGATCTCCTTGAGATCTTCCAGTGTATAACGGGATTTTCCTACATATTTCAACGCAGCTTTCATATTTTACCCTATCCCCCTGTTTTTTGCAAGTATTTTTCAAGTCTTTTTGTAATTTTTTCTCCGTTTGGCAGTGCTTTGATGTCTTCTTCACAGATCCCGCGTGCAATCAGCAGGAAAACAACATAGATAAGCGCCCCCAAAAACACCGCAGGCAGCGCGGAAAAACGCGATTCCGGCAGCACCGCACACCATGCTTTGTGTGTTAAAAGAGCCGCCACGCCACAGCAAACGGATGCCAGAAACGGCTTTTTAAAAGTGGAAAAGAAATCTATTTTCACGCCTGCAATACGCCGTATCGCAATGCACGCCAACACACTTGCGAGCGCATAGCACACGAGCGTGCCAACAGCGCCGCCAAGCACGTTCACACTTGGCACAGCGGCGAGCGTGTAATCGAGCACGGCTTTTATAAATAGCCCAATGAGCGTCAGCACCACGGGCAGCTCCACATGGCCCATCGCCTGCAAGATGCTGTTCAGCGGCCCGCACAGCGCCGCAAAAACGGACGCCGCGCCCAAGGTCGTCAGCACGCGCCCCACGATGACCGTGCCCGGCCGTGCACCGTAGATCAGTAGTGCGGCGGGCTGCGCCAAAACGGAAAGTCCCACCCCCATCGGCAGTGCCGTCAAAAACGTGATACGCAGCACCGCTTCCACGGTGCGCTTCAGTTTCTGCGAATCCCCCGTCTGGAATGCCCGTGTCACGCTCGGCAGCGCGCTGACCCCGAACGACTGCGTTACGCTTGGCACGAGCAAAAAGAGGGTCAGCGCCATATTGTAGCAGCCGAAAAGGTAGTTCGGCACGGTTTCCGGCGCGTCGAGATTCCCTTTGGGGATCGCGCCGGCGTACATGGAAAGCAACGCTGCGGGGTCTGTCTGCACGGCATAGGCGACACGCGTCTGCAAAAATGACGCATCAATGAGTCCGGAAAAGCTCATGGCGACTGCCCCAAGCGAAATGGGCAGTGCAGTGCGCAGCAATTTTCCGGCCCAAATACGCTTGCTTTTCGGCTTCGGCGCGCGTTGCAGCATCGCTTTTGTGACGCCGTCCCTGCGACTTTGGAAGACAAGCGTCAAAAGCCCCAGCACCGCGCCGAGCGTCACGCCGAGGATTGCGGCAGCAGCACCTAAAGCGCAGACAAGCTGACAGCCATCTGCTTCACTTTTCACGGTACAACCGAATACCGTGCCGCTCGCTTGCAGCTCCCGTGTGCCCATATGCATCACAAAAATCGCGCCGGAAAGCCCGAAAATAAGCTTGCCGAGCGATTCCGCAACCTGCGAACGCGCCGTAGGCAGCATATTGCGCAGGCCCTCAAAATAACCGCGGTACACGGAGGAAATACTACACAGCGCGGCACACGGCGCAAGCGCCAACATGGAGAAAAGTGCGCCGGGGCTTTGCACCAAGTGCGTATAAAGCGGTGCAAAACTTGCCATCAGCAGAGCACAGAGAACGCCGATGACCGAAAACACCGGCAGCGCCGCCGCTTTGATTTGCCGCACGTCACGAAAATGTCCTAAGGCGTCCTCCGCCGCAGTCAGCCGCGCCACTGCCACGGGAAAACCGACGGTGGAAAGGCTGAACAGCACGTTAAAAAAACTGTACGCCGTGCTGAAGTATCCCATACCGTCTTCCGTGATGATACTCGATAACGGGATTTTAAACAACGCCCCAATGGCCTTCACCAGAAGAACGCCGAACATTAAAATGAACGCGCCGTGCAGAAATCCCTGCTGCACGCGCGCCGCGGGCCGTTTTTGCTCCATAAAACCCTTCCGTTTCAAAAAAGTTTCTCGGCGAAAGAAAAGGAAAGAGGGGGCACCTCTTTCCTTCTGGTTTTACGTCCTTGCAGGCCGGGCCCGCGTTTTCAATTATTCCTCAGTCTTGACTTCCTCGGTCGGCTCAGCTGTCTTCTCCGTCTCGATTGTGACTTCCGTCGTCTCCGGCTCTGCGGGGACTTCGGCCTTCTCGACTGCTTCGGCAGCTTCTTCCGGCTCTGCCGGTGCGTTCTCCAGCTTTGCGCCGCAGTGGCTGCAGAACAAGGAATCCGTCGGCATCTTCTTGCCACATGCCGGGCAAGTCACTTTATTCTGCATGGAAGCGTACTGTGCGGAAACTGCGGAAAGCTGTGCATACAGATCATCGATACCGGCGATCTGGTCTGCAAGCTCGGCTTCGTCTGCGGAACCGGCCTTCTTGGCCTCGTAAATGAAGCGGCCAAGTTCCTGATAGCGCTTCGTAATCTCGCCGTTCAACTCGGACATATTGATGCGCAGCTTGGACATATCCACAAACTGGCCTGCCATTTTGCCTACGGTCTGTGCAGCGGATTTTGCGTTGACAACAACATCATCAAAAATTCCCATAACAAATTCTCCTTTTGTGGTTTGGAAACGGAACCTTAAGAAGCACACCGTTTCATGTACCTTTCTTTAGTCCCATTATAGCGCAATTTGTGTCAAAAAGCAAATGACAAACCGGCAATTTTGTAAACAAAGGTTAAATTTTTCCTGACAATAACCTTAATTCGTACCGTTTTCTACTTTCGGACCCAAAAATTCACGCAGCATGGAATTTGCAGGCACCAGCTCGGCATCAATGGGCTCAAAGCGCATCAGACGGGCATCTAAATCGCGCGCCTTACGGTAACACGGGTTATCCTCCGGGATCTCGCGCAGAAGCGGAATGACAAGCCTGCGCAGCACACACGGTTCATAGATATGAATGGAGTTCACCGTGTAGTCCGCGGAAAGGCGGTACGGGCGGATGTATTTATCTTCGCCCGCCACCACATTATCCCACATGGCGATGGTGCGCTCCGGCATGGTATCGCGGGAACGGATATCACGCGAGATGCGGCGCACAAGGCGAATATCCATCGGCGAAATGACCTCGCCGTTGATATCCTTGATCTGCTGCTTCACGCTGACATACAGCTTTATGGTGCTGCCCTCCGGCAGATCACGCGTAAAAATGGGGTTCAGCGCGTGCAAACCCTCCATGATAACGAACCCGCGGTCGCTGACATCGAGCTTTCTTGCCGCCAATGTTCGGGCCTTCGTTGTAAAATCGTACTCCGGCAAAAGGCAGGAGCCGCTGTGAATGACGGAATTCAAACAATCCCGAATAAGCGCAATGTCGAGCGCGTCCACGGTCTCATAGTCCTTTTCGCCGTTCGGCAGCACGGGCGTTTCGTCCGGGCCAAGGTAAAAATCGTCAAGCGAGACAATCTCGGCGTGCACACCGAGCTTGCCGAGCTCGCGCTGCAATAAATGCGCCGTGGTCGTCTTGCCGCTGGAGGACGGCCCCGCCAGCATGCACACCTTCGCGGTTTTGTAATGCGTCACAATGTTGCGCGCAATGTTTTCGATGTGCTCGTGATAGGAATCCTCCACCTCATCGATCATGACCTGCGGGTTCAAAAGCGCCGCGTCGTTAATCTGCTCTAAGTGATTGATATATTTAATGTAACCGCTTGCGAAATTGCTCATATTGCTTCGCGATGCCCTCCTTTCGTTCGAGAATCTCCGGGTAACGGCTGATATATTCATACGAATATTTGAAGTTAAAAATGCGTGAAAGATCTTCGGAATACGGGTTCTTAAGCTTCGTCACGCCGCCTGCGCCGCACGCCAGCACCGTTTCGGTCTCATCCATCGTGAAAATATTATATGCACACTCGGTGCCCGGCTTTGCCCAACCCGTATTCTCCAAATTGCCCGCCATGCGGCTTTGGCGATAGAGATAATACGGCTCAAGCCCCCGCTCTGTCAGCCGCTTTTCGGCATAAGCCATCATGCGGTCGGCAAGCGCGGCATCGGCGTGGGCCTTGTTGATCTCGCCGCTCTGCGTGATGAACGAGGAGCGCTTCAATGCGAGCGAGTGCACCGTCACGTTCTCAGGGTCAAGCGCAATGACCTTTTCGATTGTGTCACAGAACGTCTCATACGTGTCACCCGGCAAGCCGACAATGAGGTCCATATTGATATTCGTAAAGCCCGCTTCCCGCGCGAGGTGAAACGCATCCACAGTCTGCTGCGCCGTGTGGCGGCGGCCGATGTTTTCGAGCACGTTGTCCTGCAAGGTTTGCGGGTTGATGCTGATACGCGAAACGCCGCTTTTAAGCAGCGCATCCAGCTTTGCACGGTCAATGGTATCCGGGCGGCCGGCCTCCACCGTAAGTTCCTCGCACTGCGACATGTCGAACGAATCTTTCACAACGCGGATCATCTCGGAAAGCTGCTCTGCGGAGAACGTCGTGGGTGTGCCGCCCCCGACATACACAGCGCGCAGGTTTAAGCCCAAAGCATCGGCGACTTTCGCCGTCTCTTTCAGCTCTTCCAAAAGCAGGCGGTGATATTCCGGGATCTGTTTCTTGGCCTTTTCCACGCTCTGCGAAACGAATGAGCAGTACGCGCAGCGCGTGGGGCAGAACGGCACGGAAATGTACAAAGAGTAGTCGTTTTCACGCACTTTATCCGTAATGGGCTTTTGTGCGCGCAGGGTGCGCACCGCAAGTGCCGTTTTTTCGTTTGAGACGAAATATTTTTCGCGGAACAGCCTTGCCGCTTCCGCTTCTCCGTGCTGTTCGGTCAGCTGGCGCAGGAGCTTAATGGGGTGAATGCCCGTCAGCATGCCCCAGCGCGGCATTTTGCCCGTGTGGGCGCAAAATGCATCAAATAATAAAGACACCATGCCGTATTCGGTCTCTGCGCCTACTTTTGCTTTGCGCTCCGTTTTGCCGTCTGCGTCTTCAATGCGCACGATATATTCGCCGTTTTCTTCGGCGGTGTACACCGTGCGGTTTTCATCGCTCGGCATAAATTCGTGCTGTACCGTGACTTTGTCAAACGGGTAAAACACGCGGCAGAGGTTTTCCGCCTCATAGTGATAAGGGTGATCGATAATATATAAAACCATACATTTTCCTTTATAAATACGGATTTCGGCGCTTTTCGTCTTCCAGCGTCGTCACGGGGCCGTGGCCGCCGCAGATATCGGGATTTCCGGGCAGTGCCGCAAGCTTTTTCAGAGACTCGCGCAGCTCGGCACTGTTGCCGGTTGGCAGGTCGCACCGCCCGACGGAGTAGCCCATCAGCGTATCGCCCGTAAACACAGCGTCCGGCGTAATGTAACTCACGCCGCCCGCGGTGTGGCCGGGCGTGTGCAGCACCGTGACCGGCACTTCGCCGATCTGAAACATTTCACCGTCTTTGAAAGCCTCGTGCACCTTGCAGGTGATGGATTCGTACATCATGAGAAGCGAGCCGTTTTGCTTATCGTCCGCTGCAAACGCCGCTTCCGTCTCATAGGCGCACACCGGCACACCGAGCATCTCGTGCAGGCGGTCAGCCTCCCAAATGTGGTCAAAATGGCCGTGTGTCAGTAAAATTCTCTGCACCGTATATTTTTTAATTTCATTTAACAGTACGTCGTTCAAAAAGCCGGGGTCAACGACCGCCGCCTGATTCGTTTTTTCGTCGATGAGCAGGTAGCAATTTTCCGAAATAGGCCCGCCCGTTATACATTTATATTTCATATCTTTGTTTACCTTTAGCTGCGGTCAATAGAGATTACGCCCTTAATCTTCTGCAAGCGGTCAATAACGGTCTGCAGGTGCGAAAGGCCGTTGATGGTAATCGTGGCCGAAATGACGGCATTCTCCGAGTTTTTGACCTCGCGGGAGTTGAGCGAGTGAATGAAAATGTGCATGTTGAAAAGCTGCTGGGTCACGTCTGCGAGCAGGCCGGAACGGTCGGTTGCCACAATATGCAGCGTAGACTTGAACTCTTCCTTGACTTCACCCGCCCAGTACGCACGCACCCAGCGCTCCGGCTCCGGCGCCTGCGAGAAATCCTTCGGCACGTTCGAGCAGCTGCGTTTGTGGATGGAAACGCCGAAACCGCGCGTGATGAAGCCGACGATCTCATCGCCCGGCAGCGGGTTGCAGCAGCGGGAGAACTTGATGAGACAGTTGTCCATACCCTCTACGAGCACGCCGCCTGCCGCTTTCTTGTTGAGGTTCGGTGGCGGGGTCTGCTGCGCAATCTCCTGCTGCGGTTCGGGTGCAGGTTTGTGGGTCTTCTGGTATTCCTCTTTTACGCGCGGCAGGAGCTTCCAAAGCTGAATGCCGCCGTAGCCGACGGCCGCGTAAAAATCATCGGGCGTGACGCAGCTGTGGCGGCGGCCGGCGCTTTCCAGCATGAACTGCATCAGCTCGTCGCTCATCACGATGCCGTTGCGCTTAAATTCGCGCTCCAGCTCTGCCTTGCCCTCTACGATGTTCTCATCGCGCTTTTCTTTCTTGAACCACGCGCGGATCTTATTGCGTGCTTCGCTTGTACGCACGATGGAAAGCCAGTCGCGGTTCGGGCCGCGACCGACCTCCTTCGTCGTCAAAATCTCAATGATCTCGCCCGTTTTCATCTTGTAATCGAGCGGCACGATCTTCTGGTCAACCTTTGCACCAATCATGCGGTTGCCGACGGCGGAATGAATGGCATACGCAAAATCGATAACCGTAGAGCCCATCGGCAGG
>OIZG01000817.1_pt1 | contig 23302 bp, 20 predicted proteins | sample 1588561 | NCBI WGS metagenome assembly OIZG01 (sample SAMN03283267) | human gut metagenome | biome: human-associated habitat; material: feces | host: Homo sapiens | place: USA | collected 2013 | reverse complement strand
CGACAAACATTACCGGAGAAATAGCTGCATACGCATATCAGATATTTAAGGAAAAGAAACTAGGTTGTTAGAGGTAAGGGTGTTTGATGAACCAACAAAGAAAATTGTTTATACAAAGCAAACAGAGGAGGCTAAAAGTAAAGGTATATCAAATTGTCCGTTATGTGCTTTAGAGAATAATAGTAATAAAAAGAAGATATGGAAATTAAGTGAAATGGACGCAGACCATGTAACAGCTTGGAGTAAAGGTGGAGTAACGGATATTAGTAATTGTCAAATGCTTTGTAAAACACATAATAGGGCAAAAGGAAATAAATAGAAATTATTATTGGGCTAATTAACGATAATGTTAATTGGCTCTTTTTTATGCACTTTGTAAGGAATGATATAAAAGTGTAAGGTTTATAAAAATTTAAGGTTAATAAAGATATGAAGTATTTCTTCAAAAACGATTGGAGAAGTACGGAATGCATTTTATGTGTGCCTGAACCAGAGCGAAGCATATGCACCGGAAGAAATAAGGAGAAAGTCTGTCTGCATGAACGAAGATATCGGGGAGGTTCTGAAAGAACTGTAGGTCGGATAAAAGAAATTGATGGAAGAAACAATATAAGCCATTGAATTCAGAGATGAATTTGGCGCTTTTTGAGATTCAAAGAATTTTCAAAAAGTACGCAATGTAAACTTTTGTATAAACTTGTGAAAAACAAAAAGGGGGGATATAATTAAGAATATATTTATCGAGAAGGAAAATAGGATGACAATAACAGGAATACCGTTTGATGAAAAACTGAATATAGGTGTATTAAGTAAAGTATTTGAACGTAAACGTATTTCCAATTGTTATAAGTATTTTTGGTTCCAGGCAATATTGGAAAATATCGTAGAAGATAAAGTTGTATTTACATATGATGAAATTCTGAATCAAATGATAGAAGATGCATGGTATATGGTTACAGAGTTTAAATTACGTTTAGGTCCGTGTAATACAACAGATAATTTAGAGGAAGTGGTTAAGTATATACATTCGAAGTCCAATATATCGTCTACTGCAAAACGGGGTTCTGTAATCCAGTATCTCAAAGAAAATACAGATCCCCAAATAAAAAAATATAAGAAATGTTTAATAGAAAATGTGCCATATTGTATGCAAAGTCCTTTTTATTCATCAATTAAAAATCCTGGTCAGTCAAAGGTTTACAAAATAAATGAGCAGACCCACTTATTGTATTATTTCGTTGCACTTGAGGGGATTTTTTCTAAATTTGAAATTAATGAAGAATGGGTTGACTATTTAATTCGAAATAGAACAATTTTATTAGAATGGGTCAGATACAATCTTATCGGCTATTTACAAGATAGAAATCCGAATGTTCCTGGAATTGTGGAAAAAGTTCAAAAGCCAGAAAAAAGAGATTTAAGAAGAGTGAGTGATTATTGGAAGACAATCATTGAGATTGATCCCAAAATAAAAGAAATATATCAAAAGGTAAGTTTAAAAGATAAACCTATATCAATCGATCATTTTGTACCGTGGCAATATTTATCACATGATGAATTATGGAATTTAAGCCCAACAACAAAGAATATTAATAGCATGAAGGGAAATCAATTACCGAATCTCTATGAAGATTTTGAAAGGTTAGCAGAATTACAACACAAAGCTCTTATGATGTGCAATGATTATGAAATAGTTCGGCATAAATTCAAAATATGCCTGGATTATCATGTAAATAGTACAGAGATTAGAAATAGTTTGTATCAGCCTGATATTGATTTGCCAAGCTATAGAGAAAGATTATATAACGTGATACAGCCAGTTTATGATTCGGCCAAAATGGGTGGATTTACGGAATGGATAAAATAGAAGAAAGCAGGGGGAAGTTGTGAGCAAAATTGATGAATTACGCTTAGGTTTTGAAACAGCATATATTGATGGTTCGGTTGTTTCAAACAATATCTATAGACCACAATTCGTATCAAATAATCATAAAGAAGGAAAGAAAGTACTCTCATCCATTGAGGATGAGCTTTTGGTATGTGACGGATTTCAAATCAGTGTAGCATTTATTACTATGAATGGGATTACTCCCCTCCTGCAGACTTTAAAAGAGTTAGAAAAAAGAAATATTAAAGGTGAAATCTTAACAACGAACTATTTGAATTTCAGTGAGCCTAAAGCGTTGAAAAAACTTAATGAACTTTCGAATATTACACTTAAAATGTATGATGTTGAAGTAGCGAATGAGGGATTTCATACAAAGGGATACATTTTCAGAAAAGAAGAAATTTATCATATCATTATTGGAAGTTCCAATATTACAAGTGCAGCACTTACAGATAATCGCGAATGGAACACAAAGCTGGTTTCAACAGTGCACGGCGAGACGGCAAAAGAAATTGTTACTGAATTTAATGAATTATGGAATTCAAACTATGCATTAACATTTGATGAGTTTTATGAGAACTATAATGAGCGCTATAAGATTATTAAACATCAGAGAGAGGTTGCAAAACAGGAAGAAATCACTTCGATTGAGAAGTATAAATTGCAGCCAAACAGTATGCAGATTGGGTTCATTATTAACTTGAAAAAGATTCTTGAGGCTGGCGAGGACAGAGCACTCCTGATTTCTGCGACTGGTACGGGAAAAACATATGCATCAGCTTTTGCAATGCGCGAATTAGGATTTAAGAGGGTATTGTTTCTGGTTCATCGAGGACAATTAGCAAGGCAGACAAAGAAATCTTATGAAAAAGTGTTTGCGGAGTCTGTTTCTATGGGATTAGTAGGGGCTGGATATCATGAGTATGATGCAGATTATATATTTGCGACGGTACAAACCTTAAATCGTGACGAACATTTACTACAGTATGAAAAAGATGCATTTGATTGCATTGTTTTAGACGAAGCGCACCATGTTCCAGCAGATACATATCAGAAAGTAATGAATCATTTCACACCAAAGTTGTGGCTTGGAATGACCGCTACTCCAGATAAGCGAGATGATAATATGGAAGGTAGAAATGTCTATGAACTTTTTAATTATCAGATTGCTTATGAGATTCGATTACAGCAAGCAATGGAGGAAAAACTTCTCTGTCCATTCCATTATTTTGGAATTACAGATTTAGCAATTATTGGTGATAATGGGGATACTAGTCGTGATTTCTCAATGCTTACTAGTGAGGAACGGGTAAAACATATTATCAATCAGGCTGACTATTACGGATATAGTGGGGATAAAGTGAAGGGATTGATTTTCTGTAGCAATATTAAGGAAACAGAGGAGTTATCCGCAAAGTTTAATGAAATGATTAACCCATCAACAGGAAAAAAATTTAGAACAATTGCCCTCAATGGTAGTGCCTCGGAACAGGAGAGGCAGAATGTATTTGAAAGGCTTGCTATGAATGAAGAAGATGCAACAATTGAGAATCAACCATTAGATTATATTTTCTCGGTTGAAATCTTGAACGAAGGTGTTGATATCGTTGAGGTTAATCAGGTTATTATGCTAAGACCAACACAGTCACCGGTTGTTTTTATTCAGCAGCTTGGGCGAGGACTTAGAAAAGCAAATGGAAAAGAGTATGTAGTCATTTTGGATTTCATTGGGAATTACAATAACAATTTCATGATTCCAATTGCATTATCAGGGGATAGAACCTATAACAAGGACAATATTCGTAGATATATTATGGAAGGCGGAAGAGTGATTCCCGGAGCTTCCACGGTTCATTTTGATGAGATTAGTAGAAAAAGAATTTTTGCATCTGTAGACAATGCAAATTTTAGTGACATTAAGCTTATCAAAGAAAATTACACAAATTTAAAGAATAAACTTGGGCGCATTCCTCGTTTACGTGATTTTGATGATTACGGTGAGATGGATGTTATGCGAATATTTGATAACAATAGCCTCGGATCATATTATAAGTTTCTGGTGAAATATGAGAAAGAATATAAGATTCGGTTATCTGAGGATGAAGAAAAAGTAATTGAATTTGTTTCGAAAAAATTGGCTAATGGAAAACGTATTCAGGAACTTCAGATACTAAAGAGAATACTTACATACGCTCATGGTTTATCAAAAATTGGTTTATTTGCGGGTTTATCAGAGGATATGAGAGAGTATGGAAAAAATATCAGTCAGGACCAGAAGGAGAATATTGTAAATGTTATGACAAACAAATTTCCTGCTGGAGCAAGTAAAAAGACATATTCGCAATGCGTATTTATGGAGCAAGAAGGAAATGATTATAAACCAACAAAATTATTTATGCAGATGTTGGCAAATGATGAGTTTTATGGTGTGCTTCAGGAACTTGTTGACTTTGGAATAAGTCGATATGAAAGAGATTACAAGAACACTTATGATCAGACAGATTTGGTTTTATATCAGAAATATACATATGAGGATGTTTGCCGACTTTTGAACTGGGAGCAAAACGAAGTACCATTAAATATTGGTGGTTATAAGTTTGATAAAAAGACGAAAACATTTCCTGTTTTCATTAATTATGATAAAGCAGAGGATATCAGTGATACCACAAAATATGAAGATCATTTTATACCAGGATTTAGAGATCGTTTGATTGCTATTTCAAAATCTGGAAGAAATTTACAGTCGGAGGATGTTCAAAATTTTTTGAAAGCAAAGGAACGAGGTATTCAAGTAGAACTTTTTGTAAGAAAAAACAAGGATGACAAGGTTTCGAAGGAGTTCTATTATCTTGGTCATATGACAGCAAGTGGAAATACCAAAGAATTTACAATGACAAATACCGAGAAAACAGCAGTGGAAATAGAGTGGATACTTGACGTTCCGGTGCGAGAAGATATTTATGAGTACATTGTGAATTCTTAATGGGAGGATATATGAAGACAGTAAAAGTAGTTGCTGCGATTATAAAAGCAGTTAACGAGAATGGAGAAACAATCATTTTTGCAACACAGCGTGGATATGGTGATTTCAAAGGCGGTTGGGAGTTTCCGGGTGGAAAAATTGAATCAGGAGAAACACCTCAGGAGGCGTTGAAGCGTGAAATTATAGAAGAACTTGATACGGAGGTATCTGTTGGAGAATTGATGGATACAGTTGAGTACGACTATCCACAGTTTCATCTTTCTATGGATTGTTTTTGGTGTCAAATTGTAAGAGGAAATCTTGTGCTAAAAGAGCATGAGGCAGCAAGATGGTTAACAAAGGATGAATTGAATAATGTAGAGTGGTTGCCGGCGGATATTACATTGATTGAGAAAATTAGGAACTTACTTTCAATGACAAGATAATTAAGATGGATAGAGGTAATAATGCAGATATTAGTAGATGCAGATGCTTGTCCGGTGGTGGGCATTGTTGAATAATTGGCAGAAAAATATAATATTCCGACAACATTGCTTTGTGATACGAACCATGTGCTATATTCAGATTATAGCGATGTGATTATTGTCGGAGCAGGAGCTGATGCAGTGAGCTGATGCAGTAGATTACAAGCTGATTAGCATTTGTCATAAGGGTGATATTGTGGTATCTCAGGATTATGGGGTAGCTGCTATGGCACTTGGGAAAGGTGCGTATGCCATTCACCAATCAGGTAAGTGGTATACTGATGAAAATATAGACCAAATGCTGATGGAGAGACACCTTAATAAGAAAGCAAGACGAGGTTCTCACAAAAATCATATAAAAGGACCGAGAAAACGTACAGAAGAAGATGATGTGCGCTTCGCTCAATCTTTTGAAAAAATGATACAGACAATCATACAGGTAAGATAGCAGAAGGAATGCTGATAAAGAGTCCGGCATAAGGGGGATTTTGATGAATACAGAAATAAAAAATATGTGGAGAAAAAAATCATGGTCCATTCCAGATTTATTAGGAAGTAAAAGTGAATATACAAAGATTGTTATAGGATTGATCCAGCAGATTGCATCTGGTAATGCAAACGGTATGGATGATTTCCCTAAATTGGAAGGTGTCTTTGAGCCTAGAACATGGAGAGAATATGTCCCTTTTCTGAAAGGAATTGGAATCGTTGGAAATCATAACGGAAGTTTGTGTTTATCAGAAACAGGCGAATGGTTACATAGAAATTTGTCATTTTATAATATTGCAAGTGTGATGCAAGAGAGGTTTCGTATATTTGGAGAGATTTTATATGTGTTAGATTCTGAACCAAGCACCGTGCAGGAAGTTGATGAAAAAATTTGTGATTTATATAAATTGAAGTGGAAAAATTGTTCTAATACAAGAAAAAGAATGGATTGGCTAGAAGTATTAGGGCTTATTGATATTATTGGAAATCGAAAATGGGTAGTAACTGAAAGTGGGAAAAGAGCATTGAAAGAATGGATTCTAGTTACTCCAGAAATGCTGGATTCATTCGAAGATGCTGAAGTTTCTTACAAGATTAGCGAGGCTCCGACAGAAATATCAAATATGATACAGGAATTATATGATAACAATTTATTACAGAAAGAGCGTTGTACATATAATTTGTGGTCTCCAAGTCCAAATAAAATTGAAAATTTAAGAAAAATATTAGAGTATTCGTGTGAAAAGGTAACAAGGATAGAGCTGTTTAAATATATTGGTGATGAGTTTAATTTGAAGGTAAGCAGTATAGAGTCAATGATGCCATTTCTGAAGGCTTCTGGGTTACTGGAAGAAGTTGGAAGAAATATATATATTACCAGTTCGGTTGCCAAGGAATGGTGTGAAACAGGAGTGGATATAGACTTTATAAGGATTTTGCATTGCCATTATCGTTTTGTCGGAGAAATGATTCTTTTTGCAGAAAACGATGTTACAAGGAATGAAATTTATCAAGAAGCAAAGGAATATGGTCTTAATAATGAAAAGGCAAGATGGATAGCTGGTTTTTTGGTTGAAGCTGGATTATTAGAAGAACCACAGTACTTGCATTTAAAGGCAACAACCTTTGGCATGGAATTTGCGAATACGCTTCCATTGACAGATAAAAATGTATATATGGAGGAAATAAATAGTAAGGAAAATATAGTTGCCGAAACAAAAAAGAATCCATCTGAAAATGATTTGTTTGAGAGATTAAGTGCAGCAGCATTAGATCCATTAGCAGAGGGAAAAGCTTCAGGAGTAGCTTTTGAAGAAGAGATTGCAAAAGTATTTAGATATATGGGTTTTGAAGCGAAAAGAGTAGGTGGACCAGGAAATACTGATGTAGTAGTACGTTGGATAGATGATGAAGGAAAAAAAGTAACGGCTATCGTTGACGCAAAGTCAAAATCAAGTGGTCAGGTTTCACATAATGATGTGAGCGATGTGGCAATCGATGCTCATAAAGAGAAGAATAATGCTGATTATGTTGCAATTGTAGGTGCTGGATTTAGTGGTGATACAATAAAGAACTTTGCATCAAGGAAAAAAGTTGCCTTAATAACGGATCAGGAATTGATTGATATAGCAAAAAAAGCAGAAGAACTGGGATTAAATTTGCAGGAGATTGCGATAATATTTCAATCTCCTGATGGAAAATCAAGATTACAAGAGTTGATTTCAACAAAGCAAAGAGAACAGAATTTAATTGAACTAATCGTTGCTACTTTTAGAAAAGAGCAAGAGATGTTGGAAAGTATTTCTGCAAGAGATATGTTTTTGTTATTAAGAATGACGGATAATTCTCCTTCTCTTGAAGAAATTTTAAATGTTTTTTCTCTTCTTTCAACGGATGAGATAGATGTTTTAGAGATGAATAAACAAGCATCTGCAAAGGAAAATACAACATACACGATGAAAAATGCTAAAGCAACAGTAAATAGATTGAAGATGATTGCAAATGCAATAGAAAAAGGGATAGAGAAATAAACATAACATAAAACAAACACAATTTTAGTTAGGATGACACATGAAATTATTATCAAAAGATATCAATACTTCGGACACCGAAACAAAAGATACATGTAATAATGACAAATACCATACCCCCGAACAGGCATTAAAAATTTTGTTTGGATATGATTCGTTCAGAGCGGGACAGAAATCTGTCATTGACAGCATTTTGGCGGGGAGAGATGCTTTTGCAGTCATGCCGACAGGCGCAGGAAAATCTGTGTGCTATCAGATTCCGGCGGTGCTTCTGCCGGGAATCACATTGGTGGTTTCGCCGCTTATTTCACTTATGCAGGATCAGGTCAAAGCATTAAATGAGGCAGGAGTGCCGGCGGCATTTATCAATAGTTCGCTTTCTGAAAAAGATTATAATGAGACGATCAGGAGAGCGAGACAGGGTATTTACAAAATTATTTATATAGCGCCGGAGCGGCTCGTCACAGAGGGGTTTCTCGCTCTTGCAAAAAGCGTACCTATTTCAATGGTGACAGTGGACGAAGCACACTGTATCTCACAGTGGGGGCAGGATTTCCGCCCAAGTTACATGAAAATTGTTGAATTTGTCAAAACGTTGGAGAAACGTCCAATCATCAGTGCATTTACAGCTACAGCAACAGAAACCGTCCGCGAAGACATTGTTTGCACGTTAGGACTGCAGAATCCTTTTACATTGGTAAATGGATTTGACAGGGAAAATTTGTTTTTTCAGGTGGAAAAGCCAAAGAATAAAGAACAGTACATTTTGAAATATATTTCCGAGCATAGCGGCGACAGTGGAATTATCTATTGTGCGACAAGGAAAAACGTTGATAATATATACGAACTGCTTAAGAGCAAGGGCATTTCTGTGGGAAAATATCATGCAGGAATGAGCGCTGTGGAGCGGAAAAAAATGCAGGATGATTTCGTATTCGACTACACAAGTATTGTCGTTGCAACAAATGCGTTCGGTATGGGAATTGATAAATCGAATGTCCGTTTTGTCATTCATTATAATATGCCGCAGAGTATGGAAAACTATTATCAGGAGGCAGGAAGAGCCGGTCGTGACGGGCTTGACGCTAAGTGCATTCTTTTATTTTCACCGCAGGATATTGTGATCAACCGGTTTTTATTGGATCATAAGGAAATGCAGGATCTCGATCCGGCGGACAGGGAGACGGTCAGGGAAAGGGATGCCCGGCGGCTGCAAGTCATGGAGCGATACTGCTATACAACAGAATGTCTGCGCAATTATATTTTAAAGTATTTCGGGGAAAATCCGGAAAAACCATGTCAGGACTGCGGCAATTGCCTGCGGGAATTTGAAACTTTGGATATGACAGAAGCAGCCAAAAAAGTGATCAACTGCGTATACGAAGCGAAGGGAAGATATGGAAGGCAGATCATCATTGACACTGTTGCCGGAGCTAAGACGGCAAGGCTGGAGGAAATAGGAGCTGTTCGTTACAAATCATACGGCGTTCTGGCAGGAACGAACAAGAATCTGTTAAGACGTTTGATCGAACAGCTGGTATTAGAGGGATATCTTCGCGTGGGGGATTATCAGGTTCTCAAACTTGGCGATATCAGTGGTCTGAAAAATCCAGAGGCATCTGTTTTCGTTAAGATTACAGATGAAGACAAACAGCCGGAAAAGACAGCCAAAACGAAAAAGAAAGCAAAGAGTGTGGAAACACTTACATCTTCCGGCTATAAACTGTTTGAACGACTTAAGAAACTCCGCCTTGAAATTGCACGCGAGGAGAGCATGCCGCCGTATATTATTTTCAGTGACAAGACCCTGATCGATATGGCAGCAAAAATGCCGGCTTCCAAGCCTGAAATGCTGGATGTTTCAGGGGTGGGTGAAAATAAATTTGCGAAGTATGGAGAGCGGTTTCTTGAGGTAATTGAGGAGTATAGGCGGGAAGTGGGATAGGAATCTATAGATTTATAAAACAGCATGGTAGTTATAGGAATGTACTTATAGTAATTCCTAATTGCAGAGCATCGCACAACATACTCAGAAAAACCGGCTAATCAAGGAGAAAACAAAATTATGATAAAAATCCTATTCATCTGCCACGGCAACATCTGCCGCAGCACCATGGCGCAGAGTGTCTTTGCCCATCTGGCGGCGGAAGCGAACCTGGCAGATTATTTTGAAATTGATTCTGCGGCGACAAGCCGCGAAGAAATCGGAAATACACCACATTACGGAACAGTAAGGAAACTCAGGGAAGAGAACGTTCCACTCATCCCGCACAGGGCGCGTCAGATGACAAGAAACGATTATTTATACTATGATTATCTGATCGGCATGGATACTGCGAACATCCGTAACATGATAAAAATCGCCGGAAGCGAGGACAGTCAGGGAAAAATCTACAAAATGCTGTCCTTTGTGGGATATGAACACACGCACAGGCTGTCGGAGGCGGGAGATGTCGCTGATCCGTGGTATACCGGAGATTTTGAGGCAACCTATCGGGATGTGAAAAATGGCTGTGAAGGTTTGCTGGCATATATAAAGGAAAAACACGAGTTTACATTGTAATTTTGGCAGTTGAAAGTATAAGTAACTGGTGTTAGAGAAAGAGGAGTATCATGGAAACAAGAATTGCATTAATCGGAATTATTGTGGAGAATCCGGAATCCATCGAGGCGTTGAATCATCTTTTGCATGAATATGGAAAGTATATTATTGGCCGAATGGGAATCCCATACAGAGAGCGTGAGGTCAATATTATCAGCGTGGCAATTGATGCGCCGCAGGATGTGATCAATGCTCTGTCAGGAAAAATCGGACGGTTGGATGGAATCGGAGCGAAAACCGTTTACTCAAACATCAAAGGAAAGAATGAAAAATAAAATCAGATGTGCCGGGCAAGATTATCTCGCTGCGCTACAAGCCGAGCCAGCTCGAATCCGCTATGCTCCTTCTCGCTGTTGGGGCTGTCGCCCAATAAGAATAAAAAGAAAAGATGACAGTCTGGTGAATAAATTCCCCATTCTGTCATCTTTCCTTTTTATCCTTACTCGGCTTGTAGCTTATCCAAAGTATCTCTCAAGTAATCCCTTAAGGGCTTTTCCGTGTCTAGCTTCATCTCTGGCCATCTCATGAACAGTGTCATGGATTGCATCAAGGTTGTTTTTCTTAGCGCATTTTGCAAGATCAAATTTACCTGCAGTAGCACCGAACTCACAGTCAACTCTCCATTTCAGGTTATCTTTTGTAGTAGCTTTCATGTTTGGCTCTAAGTCCTCACCTAACATCTCAGCAAATTTTGCTGCATGTTCTGCCTCTTCGTAAGCAGCTTTCTCCCAGTAAAGACCAACTTCCGGATATCCCTCGCGGTGAGCAATACGAGCCATGCAGAGGTACATACCAACTTCAGAGCATTCGCCATCGAAGTTTGCTTTTAACTGGTCGAAGATGTATTTTTTGTCTTCATCACTGATTTCTGGATTGTTTTTTACTGTTTTTGCGTAAACGCCATATTCATGTTCTGCAGCAAGTGTAAGATCTCCTTCTACTTTTTTGAACTTATCAGCGCCTACATGACAGACTGGACACTCTGCTGGTGCAGCATCTCCTTCATAAACATATCCACATACTGTACAAACCCATTTTGTCATAATTTTGTTCTCCTTTTCTTATTTAAATTTTATTTAGTTTTAATAATAGTAACTATTACTGATTTTAACTTAAAAAATATATTTTGTCAATACTTTTTCTTATATTTTTTATAGAAAGCTGTACAGTTCGCAGAACAACTGGAACTGTACCGTTAACTGTTCTTTTTACAGTCTGCGCATTTCCCATAAAAATATGTAATATGACCTTCAATTTCACCGTCAAATCCCTGATTTGCAAGGACATTGATATGATCAAGACCATCTACGGAAAGGTCTAAAACGCTGCCACAATGTTTGCAGATAAAATGATAATGTAGAGCCGGATTCCCGTCAAAACGGTCAGGTCCGATACCGGTCGATAATTTCTGAATCTCACCGATGTCAGAAAGTAATGACAGATTACGGTATACAGTGCCGAGACTGATATTCGGAAACTCTTCTTTGATGCCGAGATAAACAGTTTCAGCAGTAGGGTGGTCATATCTGCCGGCAAGGAAGGTTTTGATTGCTTCACGTTGTCTACTATATTTTAGCATGATAATCACCCTTTCTTTTTAATAATAGTAATTGTTACTGATATTATAATAGCAGAGAACAATACTTCTGTCAAGAATAAAGAAGATAAATTTAAACATTTCTGTGATCACTCAGCCACGCTTCATAATGTAAGTTTTTTGAAAAATCACGCATATCATAACCGACCAATGAATATATATAGTAGCAACAAAATAAATGCCGGGAGCATCCGATGGCAGGAATCAAACGTTTTATTACATATATATATGCATACGAAAACGGAACAAAAGGAATCAACGCGGGATTTGCAAAAGTGGAGATCAGGGGAAATGAATGCAGGATTGAAGTGCATCTGCGTGGAACACCAATTCGGATGGGAATGGATCAGGTATACCTTTTTAAAGTAGAGGGAGGGCAGATGCTTGCGTTCCCGATGGGAGAGATGAGAATGATAAAAGGAAGCGGAGATTATGGAACAATTATAAAGGCAGATCAGATTGGAGGATCAGAATACTCGTTTGCCGAGATGGATGGAATGGTTTTTGCAGGAGAGGAAGGCGCGATTGCTATGACACGCTGGACGGAAGGAAAGCCATTTGCAGTAAAAACAGAAAATATCAGGTTGTGGGAACCGCAAAGATTTGACGTGGGTGGAACAGAAAACCAGAAAGAAAATGAGAAAAACGAGAATATCGCGGAAAGAGCGACCGCTGAAAGAGTGAACGCGGAAAAAGTGACCACGAAAAAAACGGAAAATCCTGCAGATAAAAACGGAGAAAATGCTGCAGAGGAGCTTCATGCAACGGAAATGCCAATGCGCAATATTTTTCCGAAGTTTGTCTGGGTGGACACGTGGGAGCGGTTCAAAAACACGTATCCCTATTTTACATTGCCGGAGGATAAAAATGTGGAGTGTGTGCGCATTGAACTGAAAGACCTGCGTGAACTGCCGCGAAAATACTGGTATCTTGGAAATAACAGCTTTTTGCTGCACGGATTTTTCAATTACCGCTATCTGGTGTTGGGAAAGCTCGAAGAGGACAAATGGTTTATCGGTGTCCCGGGGATTTATCAGCAGCAGGAGCGCGTGATGGCAGCAATCTTTGGTTTCCCGGAGTTTATGACGACCGATCACATCAACCAGTTTGGCTATTGGTATCACACGTTAGATGAATAATACAGGACAATAATTGAGAGGGAACTGTCCGTTTATGAATGGATTTCATCGGGATTTAAGATAGCGTAGCGGATGTGATCTTCCCATTTTCCCTGAATGAGAATACTGTCGCGCTCAATTCCTTCCTCGAAAAAACCTGTGGCATGCAGCAGGTTTCTGGAAGGCGCATTTTCAGGCATGCAGCGGGCAAAAATTTTATGGAGCCCGAGACCATAAAAGCCGACAGACAGTGCCATAGACAGAGCTTCTCGGGCATATCCATGATGCTGATAAGACGCATCGAATTTATAGCCGACCTCACTCGTGAAATAAGGCATTTTTATAATATTGTGCAGACAGACCGTGCCGATGATGGTAGATGGATCTTCTTTCAAAAAAACATAAAAGCGCACACTGGAAAGCTTGAGCGCAAGTTTTAACTCGCATCTGGCGAGCGTCTGCTGGAAATCGAGTGTGTAATAATTCTCAGGGGCGGTCGGTTCATATTTTTCAAAGCAGGAGCGGTTACGATATAAAAAATCATGGATTTCCCGCAGATAATCCGTGGAGGGAAGCCGTAAAATTAACCGCTCAGTTTCGTAGGAAAAAGAAAGCCCGGTGGGTAGTTGTGTGTGATTCTGCATAAAAACCTCGAATGGAAAAATTCTTATATAACATTATATACGACACCACAAAAAAAGCAAAAATATTTCTATGGTAGTGATGCGATAAATAGTGTATCATTGTATACAGAGTACCAGAACAGGAAAACAGAAAAATGAAAATGACGCAGGACGAAAAATATATGAAGGCAGCCATCCGCGAGGCGAAAAAAGCATATGCCCTGGATGAGGTGCCGATCGGGTGCGTGATCGTGCAGGATGGCACGATTATTGCGAGAGGATATAATAGAAGAAACACCGAAGGAAATACGTTGGCACACGCGGAATTGACCGCGATCAAAAAAGCGAGCAAAAAGACTGGTGACTGGCGATTAGAGGATTGTACGATGTATGTGACATTGGAGCCATGCCAGATGTGCGCCGGAGCGATCGTGCAGAGCCGCATGAAAAAAGTGGTCATTGCCACGATGAATCCGAAGGCAGGATGCGCAGGTTCGGTGCTGAATCTTTTACAGATGGCTGCATTTAACCATCAGGTGGAGATTGAAAAAGGCGTTTTGGAGGAAGAGTGCTCGACGATGTTGTCTGATTTTTTCCGGGAGTTAAGAGAAAAGAAAAAGAGGGAAAAACAGGAAACGGTGACAGAATCCCTGTGAACTCTTGACAATGAAGGTTATTATAAGCTATACTTAAATCTCCGAGCAGCCGGGGTGGCAGCGGTACCCTGAACCAGCAATCCGCTATAGCTGGGGTGATATCAAACTGAGGGTTATCTCTTTGCGGAGCAGCCCTTCATAAGTGGCGTTGACGTTTGGGTCTTACGCAACAGGAATTTACGAACCGGGTCAGGTCAGGAATGGAGCAGCCCTAAGTAAAAGCTCTTGTGTGCCGTGAGGGTGCCTGGACCGAGTTAACTGTGGAGGTAACGTCCGTGGACTGGACTCGAAGGGCGATGCTCGGATTTTAAATTTAAGAACAGAAACCGTAAAGAGCCGCAGCAGTGATACTACGACTCTTTTGTTATAAGAAAAATGCATAAGGCAGAATGTTTTTCTGTTGGCAAAAACGTTCTGAAACTACAAAAAAGGAGAAAAGCGAATGTGGGATAAAGTGAGAAAAAGAATTGTTGATGCATGCGATGTGATGGATATGGTCATGGCGGCAGTTGTGGTCATTGGAATTGTGATAGCGGTGATCGGAATTTTTCCACAGATTGGAGAACTGTGGCGTCACAGAGAGGAGACGGTTGCGTTTTTAGAATTTCTGGATGCAGTGCTCGGCGTTGTCATTGGTGTGGAATTCCTAAAAATGTTATGTAAACCAAATACTGCCAATATTATTGAAGCCCTGATTTTCGTGATCGCGCGTCATATGATCGTTCAGACAACGACAGCCGGAGAAGATCTGGTTTCCGTGATCAGTATCTGTATGCTTTTCCTTTTCCGCCGTTTTATGCTTGCAACAAAACCGGACGGGGAACATCATGTGCCGAATATTTTTAAGGCGATCAAAATCGCACAGTCGCCGGAATTTCAGGAAGCATTAAAAGAAACAGAAGAACATGAGACAATTTCTCAGGATGAAAAATAAAACTGCATTTATTTGAATACAAACATTGAATTTCCAAAAAACTGCTATATAATGTAAGCATGTCACGGCAAAAGTGCCGAAAATTGTGTTTATCCGGTACATAGACACGGTTTTAGAGAAAAAGAAAAGTGAGGAAAATAAAATGTTTGGATTTGGTCAGTTAATTGACATCTTGAAAAAGAACCCGAAAAAAATTGTTTTTACAGAAGGAAATGATCCTCGTATCTTAGAGGCAGCTTCCAGACTTCTTGCAAGCAACTTCTTACATCCAATTTTAGTTGGTAACCCGGATGAGATTGCAAAAGTAGCAGAAGAGAGCGGTTTCAATATCCGTGGAGCAGAGATCATCGATCCAATGAAGTACGACAGATTTGACGAGATGGTTGAGATGTTCTGTGAACTTCGTAAGAGCAAAGGTGTTACACCAGAGCAGGCAAGAGGAATTCTTTCTCAGGCAAACTACTTTGGTACCATGTTAGTAAAAATGGGAGTTGCTGATTCCCTTCTTGGTGGAGCAACATACTCTACAGCAGATACAGTACGTCCGGCATTACAGTTGATCAAAACAAAACCGGGTAACACAATCGTATCTTCCTGCTTCATCATGGTACGTCCGGCAGCTACAGGCGAGAACGAAGTACTTGCAATGGCTGACTGTGCAATCAACATTCATCCAACAGAGGATGAGTTAGTAGAGATCGCCGGTGAGACAGCAGAGTGTGCTAAGATTTTCGGTATCGATCCAAAGGTTGCATTCTTAAGCTACTCAACACTTGGTTCCGGTAAGGGCGAGGATGTTGACAAGATGCGCAACGCAGCAGCAAAAGCAAAAGAAAAATATCCAGAGCTTCCAATCGAAGGAGAAATCCAGTTCGATGCAGCAGTTTCTCCACGTGTTGCACGTACAAAATGCAAAGATTCTCAGGTTGCAGGACATGCAAACACATTTGTATTCCCTGACATCAATGCTGGTAACATTGGTTACAAGATCGCACAGCGTCTTGGTAACTTCGAAGCTTACGGACCAATCTTACTTGGCTTAAATGCACCAATCAACGATCTGTCCCGTGGATGTAACGCTTCTGAAGTATATTCTATGGCAATCATCACAGCAGCACTTGCTTAATTGCAATTGATCGGAACATAATAATAAGAAAGAACCATATGCGAAGAGCGTTTGAAAGAATGTTTTCGTGTGTCGGTTCTTTTTTTGTTATGGCGACGACCGCTCATATCTCGTCTCTGTGATTGGAAACACTTGAATCGTGAAATGGTATTTTGAATTTATATATGATTCTCGCAGACTGGATAATATAATTAGAATATGTGGATGAAACTGGGGAAGTATCAGATAATATGTGGATAACTATGTGGATAATGTGAATAAGTCGGTGAATATAGATAAATAATATTAATTGTTATACAATTAAAAAGAAATACGAAAAGAATTATAAAATGGAAATATATCTTTTTCTTTGATTGTATAGTAGAATATGTGTGCAATTCACATAATAGGAAAAAAAGATTTGCAGAAAATAACAAATGAATCAAACAGAGGAAAAAACAATGTTTAAAAATGCAGGACGTGTAAAACGCACAATAGAAGAATATTTTGTACTTACCGTGGCAACGCTTATTCTGGTTGTCGGCGTGTATGTATTCAAGTTCCCGAATAACTTTTCTTTCGGTGGAGTGACTGGTATTGCGGTCGTTTTGAGCGCCATTATGCCGACAACCCCTGGAAATATCACATTTATTATCAATATGGCACTGCTTGTGCTGGGATTTATTTTTCTTGGAAAAAGTTTTGGAATCAAGACTGTCTATGTCAGTGTGCTGATGTCAGTTGGGTTAAGTGCAGCGGAGAAATGGTTCCCAATGTCTGCGCCACTCACCTCACAGCCGGTGCTGGAACTGATCTATGCGATCGTGCTTCCAGCGGCGAGTTCAGCCATCTTATTTAATGTCGGAGCTTCCGGTGGTGGTACGGATATTATCGCCATGATCTTAAAGAAATACACGAAACTGAATATCGGAGGTGCGCTGTTTCTGGTAGACCTGTTTATTGTACTTGCATCCTGCCTTGTCTTCGATGCGCAGACAGGTCTGTTTTCCCTCTGCGGACTTCTGGCAAAATCACTGGTGGTCGACAATGTGATCGAGAGTATTAACATGTGCAAATACTTCACCATTATCTGCAATGATCCGGAACCAATCTGTGAGTTTATCACCCAGAAGTTAAACCGCAGTGCAACGGTATATCATGCCGAGGGTGCTTATCAGCATAACGACAAAGCAGTTATTCTCTCTGTCATGAAGCGAAGCCAGGCTGTGGAACTCCGTAACTTCATCCACGAAAACCAGCCGTCCGCTTTCATTGCGATCACCAACAGCAGTGAGATTATCGGAAAAGGTTTCCGCGGGTTGAATTAGAAAACCAGAATTGCGAAAAAGTCCGAAAGTTTGCGGACATAGGGAAATTATGCTAAAATAGACGGCATATAAGATGAATGAATTTGACGGAAATTTGTTCAAAAATAACAGGTTTTATCGAACACTAAAAGGAGAGATAAAACAGGAGAAAACAGGAGAAGGATTTCATGAAAATTTGGGAAGATGAGAAACAGGTGTACATCAGAGCGAGCATGGAGCGCAATACGCCGGAACAGAATGCAGCGCTCAAAGAGCGTTTAGAACAGATCGACTGGTCGATTTTAGAACATATCCAGAGAAAAGAGACTGTGAATGAGCGCGGTGTGTTCGCACCGTTAGAAGCAGTGGAAGTGCCGGAGATCGAGGCGCGCAGAGACGAGTTTAAAGCAGCAGGACTGGATGCAATCCGGGCAGGAAAAGTAGGAGCAGTGCTTTTAGCTGGCGGACAGGGAACAAGACTGGGGTTGGACAGACCGAAGGGAACATTAAATATCGGTGTGAACCGGGAACTTTATTTATTCGAGCAGCTTTTCCGTAATCTGATGGATGTGACGGATGAAGCCGGTGCTTACGTTCCAATGTACATTATGACAAGCAATATTAATCATAAAGATACCGTTACTTTTTTTGAGGAGCATCATTATTTTGGCTATCCAAAAGACTATGTAAAATTTTTCATTCAGGAGATGGTTCCGGCATGTGACCACGAGGGACGTGTCTATATGGAATCTGATACCGAGGTGGCAATGTCTCCAAACGGAAACGGTGGATGGTTTGGTTCCATGGTGAGCGCAGGATTATTAGATGACATCCACGCAAGAGGACTTGAATGGATCAATGTGTTTGCAGTGGACAACTGCTTACAGAGAATTGCGGATCCGCTATTTATCGGCGCAACAATCGTTTCTGGCTGCGAGAGTGGAGCGAAGGTAGTGCGCAAGGCGGCACCGGATGAAAAAGTTGGCGTGCTTTGTACTGAGGATGGAAAACCATCTATCGCAGAGTATTATGAGATGACGCAGGAGATGGCAACTGCAAGAAAAGAGAATGGAGATCTGCTTTACGGCTTTGGCGTGATCTTAAACTATCTTTTCTCTGAAAAAAAATTAGAGCAGATCGCAGACGCACGTATGCCGATCCATGTGGTGGAGAAGAAAATTCCTCATATTGATCTGGAGGGAAATATGGTGAAACCGGATCAGCCAAACGGATACAAGTTTGAAACTTTAGTGCTGGATATGGTACATATGATGGATGACTGCATTCCATATGAAGTTGTGCGTGAAAGAGAATTTGCACCGATCAAAAACCTTCATGGCGTGGATTCCTTAGACACTGCGAGAGAGTTGCTGAAAGGCTGCGGTGTCACATTATAATACCTTTGAAAAAGCGGTCACTTTACAGAAAAAAGCAAAAAAGAACATAAAAAACCGCGTAAAATGGGCGTTTGCCGGGAATCCTGGCAGACGCCCGTTTTGTGCAAAAGACCAAAGAAAATCTAAGAAATTTCGTAAAAACAACAGAAAAAGGAGAAAAATAACTAAAATATAACAAAAATACACTTTTTATATTAAACATATTGCACAATGAATACAGAAGAATTTTCAAGAAAGAAAGAAGTATTTTATATGTTTTTTTATAGGGGCGATTGCTATAATTCATCATGTAACAAGAAGTTACCAAATACATTAAGGGAGGTTTTCTTATATGAAAAAGAAAGTAGTTAGTGTAATTCTTGCAATGACAATGGTAGCATCCATGGCAATGGGATGCGGAAGCGGCTCTGATACAACAACATCAGACAATTCAACAACAACCACAACAAATGATGCAGCAGCATCCACAGAGGCATCCGATGCAGCAGACGCAACAGCAGATGCAGCAAGCGGAGATCTTGCTGACAAAAAAGTCGGCGTATGTATTTATCAGTTTTCTGATAACTTCATGACATTATTCCGTGGAGAACTTGAGAATTACTTAATCGAGCAGGGATTCTCAAAAGAAAATATCACAATCGTAGATGGTGCTAACGACCAGGCTACACAGACAAACCAGATCCAGAACTTCATCACACAGGGTGTTGATGTTTTGATCATCAATCCGGTTAACTCTTCATCCGCAGAGACAATCACAGATATGGTTGTTGAAGCTGGTATTCCTCTTGTATACATCAACCGTGAGCCAGCAGCAGAAGAGGAACAGAGATGGACTGATAACAACTGGGATGTAACATATGTTGGATGTGACGCTCGTCAGTCCGGTACATACCAGGGCGAAATGATCGCTGATCTTGGCCTTGATACAGTTGATATGAACGGAAACGGTAAGATCGACTACATCATGATCGAAGGTGACCCGGAGAACGTTGATGCTCAGTATCGTACAGAGTACTCTATCAAAGCTCTTGAAGATGAAGGATTAGAAGTAAACTGCTTAGACGATCAGGTTGGTATGTGGGATCAGGCTACCGCCCAGCAGTTAGTAGCTAACTCATTAAGCCAGTATGGTGATGACATCGAAGTTGTATTCTGTAACAACGACGCAATGGCACTTGGTGCTTTACAGGCAATTGAATCTGCAGGACGTACTGTAGGCAAAGATATCTACTTAGTAGGTGTTGATGCTTTATCAGAAGCTCTTGAAAGTGTTCTTGCTGGAACAATGACAGGTACTGTATTTAACGATCACTTCTCACAGTCCCACAGTGCAGCAGATGCAGCTATCAACTACTTAAATGGTACTGGAAATGAGCACTACATTGGTTGTGACTACGTGAAAGTTACAAAAGACAATGCCCAGGAAATCCTTGACATGGTTAAACCAGAAAATCCTTGACATGGTTAAATAATCAATCATTGCTACATTGAAAAAGTAAAATGAAAAAAGCGGTGCGGGTGTTTGAATGGCACCCGCACTTGTCTTGAAAAAAGACTGACACAAGACGATCTTAATTGATTTGATAACGAAAAGAATTATGAAAATGTCATGTATTTAAAACAGCGGAAGTAATAATGGATAAGGAATTCTGAATATTGACATTACACAGATTTTTGATCTGTATCAACATAAAATAAAACAGGTAATAGACCTGAATTTATAAAGGAGGAGCAAAATGGCTGAATATAAACTGGAGCTTAAGGGTGTTTGCAAATCTTTCCCTGGTGTAAAAGCGTTGGATAATGTACAGCTTTCATTAAGACCAGGAACAGTTCATGCACTGATGGGCGAAAACGGTGCAGGAAAATCCACTCTGATGAAATGCCTTTTCGGTATTTACAGAATGGATGCGGGGGAAGTCATTCTGGATGGCAAGAAGATTGAGATCAACAATCCGGATGAGGCAATGAAGTATGGTATTGCGATGGTACATCAGGAATTACAGCCGGTACCTGCAAGAAGCGTGGCAGAGAACCTTTATTTAGGACGTTTCCCGACCAAGGGATTCGGACCATTTAAGATGATCGACCACAAAACTATGTATGCAGAGACAGAGAGATGGTTAAAAGAGGTAAAAATGGATTTTGATCCAAAAGCACAGCTGGGATCGCTTTCCATTGGACAGATGCAGTCCGTAGAAATTGCAAAGGCAGTTTCACAGCAGGCAAAAGTCGTGATCTTCGATGAGCCGACATCTTCTCTTTCTGATAATGAAGTAGAAGCATTGTTCCGTATCATGAACGATCTGAGAGATAAGGGCGTTGCAATGGTTTACATTTCCCACAAGATGGATGAGATCAAGCGTATCGCAGATGATATCACGATCATGCGAGATGGTACCTATGTAGGAACCTGGCCGGCAGCAGAACTTACCACAGATCAGATCATTGCAAAAATGGTAGGACGTGAACTTACAAATGTATATCCACCGAAGGAGAACAAACCGGGTGAAGTGATCATGGAAGTAAAAGACTTATGTTCTATCCATGAAAAATCATTCCAGCATGTAAGTTTCCAATTAAGAAAAGGAGAGATCCTTGGATTTGGTGGACTGGTAGGTGCACAGAGAACCGAGTTGATGGAAGGTATCTTCGGTATCCGTGGTGTTGCATCCGGCGAGATTTATATGCACGGCAAGAAAACCAGGATCAAACATCCTATCGATGCAATGAATGCAGGTATCGGACTTATTACAGAGGACCGTCGTGGAAATGGTATTTTCGGATGCCTTTCAATCAAAGACAATGTAGGTGTCTCTGTATACAATAAATTCCTTAAAGCAGGATTTGTGTTAGACCACAAGAAAATCAATCAGGTTGTGGATGACAGCATTAAGAAGTTAAGCATTAAGACACCAAGTATGAAGGAACACATCGCAAACCTGTCCGGTGGTAACCAGCAGAAGGTTATCGTTGCAAGATGGCTGGCAAATGATCCGGACGTACTGATCATGGATGAGCCGACACGTGGTATCGACGTTGGTGCAAAACATGAGATTTATGAGATCATGAGTGATCTGGCAAAACAGGGAAAAGCAATCATTATGATCTCATCAGAAATGTCAGAACTTCTTGGTATGGCAGACAGAATCTGCGTTATGTGTAATGGTAAACTTACCGGCGAGATCGATCAGCCGGAAGAGATGACTCAGGCAAGAGTCATGAGCTTTGCAACCAAATTCTGATAGAGGAGGACAATAGAATGGAAAAGACAAAACAGCAGAAAGCAAAAGATTTTATTATCAACAATGGCGTTATCATTGTAATGTTTATTCTGGTTATCTACACCGGATTGACATCTGATAACTTCCTTACACGAAACAACTTAATGAACATTTTGATGAACATGAGTTCACGACTTGTCATCGCCCTTGGTATTGCAGGATGTGTAATCACCGCAGGATGTGACCTTTCCGCAGGACGTATGATCGGTTTCGCAGCATGTATTGCCGGTACATTATTACAGCGTATTGATTATTCCGGAAAGTTCTTCCCGGATATGCAGCCAATGAATGTATTCCTGGCATTGATCGTTGTCATGGCAATCTGTGCAGCATTTGGTAGCATCACAGGTTTCTTCATCGCTTACCTAAGCGTACCTCCATTCATTGCTACGCTGGCAATGATGGAAATTGTTTATGGTATTTCCCTGATCTACACAGGAGCTACACCACTTGGTGGTTATGTAAAATCCTACACAGACATCGCAAACGGCAAATTCCTTGGAATCAGCTGGCTGATCTGGATCGCAATTTTAGTAGCAGTTATCACATGGTTCATCTTCAACATGACACGTCATGGAAAATATATGTATGCAATCGGTGGTAATCCACAGGCAGCAGAAGTTGCAGGTGTTCCTGTAAAAGCAACCATGATCTTAATCTACATGAAAGCAGCAGCTATGTATGGTCTTGCAGGTTTCATGCTTGGCGCAAAAGCCGGTGGTGCATCCGTTAACTTAGGATATGGTTACGAAATGGAAGCGATCGCAGCTTGTACGATCGGTGGTGTATCCGTTACAGGTGGTCGTGGTAAAGTTTCTTCCGCTA
>OIZG01000753.1_pt1 | contig 25000 bp, 20 predicted proteins | sample 1588561 | NCBI WGS metagenome assembly OIZG01 (sample SAMN03283267) | human gut metagenome | biome: human-associated habitat; material: feces | host: Homo sapiens | place: USA | collected 2013 | reverse complement strand
CTGACTTGTGAGAGGACGCTTATATCTGCCCTTCACACCCTAAGAAAGCACCACAAAATCTGCTACTCTACGGTAAGTGAAACTCCGGTTATAATGTCCCAGCCATTCGTTCCCGGATTGCCACTCCGGTCGGAGTTCCGGCAAGCCCTCCTTTTCCGGTTTCGCGGATGTCCTCGCTCATGCTGCGTCCAATTGCACGCATTGCGTCTATCACTTCATCCGGCGGAATTTTACTTGTGATTCCAGCCATGACCATATCCGACGAAGTCATTGCATTGACCGCTCCCATCACATTGCGTTTCACACACGGCACTTCGACCAGACCTGCCACGGGATCACAGGCAAGTCCAAGCAGATTTTTCAATGCCAGGGCTGCCGCATGGGAAATCTGCTCGGCATCTCCACCCATAAGGTATGCCACTCCTCCAGCCGCCATCGCCGAAGCCGAGCCGATCTCAGCCTGACAACCTCCGGCTGCCCCGGCGAGAAACGCCCTGTTTGCGATCACGCCGCCGATTCCTGCCGCCACATAAAGGGCTTCCACCATTTTTTCTTCGGAAAAATGTTTTTCCTCTTCTAATGTGAGAAAAACTGCCGGAACAACACCGCAGGAGCCCGCAGTCGGTGCCGCAACGATCCGTTTCATGCAGGCATTGGATTCACCTGTCTTTAAAGCTTTTTCCATCACTTTTCCAATAAATTTTCCGCAGAGCAATGTTCCTGCTTCTCTTGCTGCATGCATTTTTTCACCGTCTGTTCCAACCAGACCACTTGCAGACTTCAGCTTTCCATCATAATTGTCATCTGCCTCACGCATTGCCTGATACATGCCCCGCATCTGCTCAAAGGCTTCTCCCTCGCTGATTCCCTGCTCCCTGCAATCATCTTCCTGCACGATTTTCCAGAAGGGCTTTCCTTCTTTTGTTGTCATTTCGCATATTTCTTCTAAGGACTTATACATTTTTCTCTCCCTACAGTAAACTCAGATATGTTACTTTTAAAATTCCTTCCATCCGTTCTAACCACTTGAGTGCATCCGCCGGAATTTCCTGATCGCACTCGATGACCATAACTGCATTTCCACCGCGGCTTGCACGGTATAACTGCATCGTTGCGATGTTGACCGATTTGTGGGCAAGCATGGATGTCACCTCTGTAACATGCCCCGGCTGGTCAATATTATGCACGATCAGTGTCGGATAATCTCCACTGAAATTTGCTGTCAGACCATCGATCTCACAGATTTCAATACGTCCGCCCCCGATGGATGCCGCGATTACCTCCAGCGTTCTTCCTGATTCGCCTGTAAGTTCCAGTTTGACAGAGTTTGGATGCACATCCCCCAGATCGATCCCGGACAGTGTGAACTGCAATCCCTCACGCTCTGCGATCTCAAAACTGTGCGGAATCGCCGGGTCATCCACCTGCATTCCCAGAAGTCCTGCCACAACCGCCTTATCCGTTCCATGTCCTTTTCCTGTTGCCAGAAATGATCCATGAAAATAGATATCTGCCCTTACCACTTTTTCTGCAAGCAGTTTATGACAGACTCGTCCGATTTTTACTGCTCCCGCTGTATGGGAGCTTGACGGTCCAACCATGACCGGTCCAATAATATCTAATAAATTCATAATCCTCCTTGTTTTGCGAAGAAAAAACAGGGTATACCAAATCTGATATACCCCATCGTATAGTTTTTGTTGATAAAACATTTTTATTCTGATGTAGAAATTATATCTGCTTTATACCGGAAATGCAAGCGTTACTGCTCGCCCGGAAGTAACACTTTTTCCTATTGATTCTGTCAAAGATAAATGTCATAATATAATCTATACTGTAATAATATAAAAGTACTAAATCATTACCTTATAATATAGAAGTGGTAAAACAGAATCTATTCTGACTAACACACCACTTCCGGGGAGGAAATGAAAATGCAGATAAAATGCGAATACTGTGGTTCCATGATTGAAGAAACTGCAGATAAATGTCCATTTTGCGGGGCAACAAACAATGCCGTCAAACGAACCGCCGACAAAACACCAAAAACAATCGCCGAATTACAGCAGTGGTATCAGGACAGACACCTGCCGCCGTATGAGACAACAAGATTTTTTATTGGCATCAATTATAAGAAACCAAAAGCATTTGGTATTTATCAGGATGGCGACCAGTTCATTGTATACAAAAACAAGGCAAACGGCGAACGTGCCATCCGCTATCAGGGTACGGATGAAGCTTATGCTGTCAATGAACTTTATCTGAAATTAAAATCTGAGATTTTAAATCAGAAGGCAAATAACCAGACGCGAAAACAACAGCAGACACTCACGCGGGAGCAGAAGAAAGAAAAGTGGAAAAACATACTCATCACTTTTGCGATCTTTTTTGCCGGCTTTGTGGGGCTGATCTCCATTGCCATTATCGATATGCTTGCCAAAGGATTCGGAGCTTCCCTGTTCTGGTCCGTTTTTCTTGCAATCGGACTGACAATCGCAAGTTTAATTCTGGCAGGTAAATTTGGTGGCCGTGTTCCTCTCCTGCAAAAATTTCATGATAACGTAATTGGGGAAAAGTCGTCCGGCCGCGCATTTTTACTGACTTATGTTGTGATTTATGTCATTTCTTTCTGTTTATTATTTGCACCGCTTCACGCTTATTACAATGTCAGCTATTATCGCTATAACGATACCATTTACGCCAACACACGCCATAGCTGGTATGAGTACGAAGACTACGGTTACGGTGGCGATTATGAAAAAGTCAGTAAATCCTCGATTCCGGACGACGTCTTAGCAAATAAAACTGACTATCAGTTCAACTACAATGATGATAGCGAATGGACTTCCAGCTTTACAGAATTTGAGGACAGCAGTTACTATGACGAGCATTATACTTCTGATTCGGATTCTGACAGCAGTTATGACTGGGATTCCGGAGACAGCTGGGATTCCGGAACAACAGACTGGGATAGTGACTGGTAACTATAGAATACAAAGGAGTACATATGGAACATACACATATCGCCAAGGACGGTACTGTTTATACACACACGCATGAGGAAGTACACGAACACGGTCACTCACATTCCCACCCACACCATCACGAAAACACAAAGGCAGTTTTAAACCGTATGAACCGTGCAATCGGGCATATGGAAGCCGTTAAGACCATGATCGAGGACGGAAGGGACTGCAGTGAAGTCCTGATCCAGATTGCGGCAGTGCGGTCAGCAATTAACAATATCGGTAAAATCATTCTGGAAGATCACATTAACCACTGTCTGGTAGATGCGATTGAAACAGGTGATGAGCAGGTATTAAAAGACTTAAACGAGGCTATTAACAAGTTTGTGAAATAGCCTCCGGTGCTATATGTTCTCATTTAGTCATAGTTTGTTCATTTTTTATTCATATTTTATAGAAAATCCTGAAATCTTCCTTCTTTTTTATTTATCTTTCCAATTGTTTTTTTTCCTCATAAGCGATATATTCTTTTAGTATCAAAAATAATTTTTTTACTGTAATTTTACATGTGTTTTACTTGGACAATAAAAGAGCTTTTAAAACTCTTTTTCATTGCAGATTATCATAACTGCTGATAGATGTAACGCACCTGTATTTTTTTTGCAAAAGCGATTGCAAAAAGCTCAGATGCAGACAGGAAAATCAATTTTTTGTATTTTCCTTTGCCAACAAGGAGGGTATATGAAACAGAAATTCAAATCAGTCAAAGAAAAAATGAACAAATTATTCCAGAAATTTGCACCGGTAAAGGAAAAAGCAGAAGTTTTTCTTTCCAAATTACCAAAAAGGAAACCACACAGTGAGAAATATTATAAGAGAATTGCATTTTTCAATAAATATTCTCTTATTTTCCACTTTATTTTAGCATGCTTTATTACTTTTACCGTAGAAGTGATCTCCAGAAGAGACTTTTTCTCTGCTGTTTCCTTCGTAGGCAATCATACATGGGCTTACCTTTACAATGCCTTTATTGTATTTGCTTCCTTATCAATTGTTTACCTGTTTAAGACAAGAGCACAGCTTCGTGTTCTGATCACCGGACTCTGGATTTTCCTCGGAACAGTCAACGGAATCATCCTTTCCAACCGTGTAACTCCATTCAGCTACACCGATTTTAAAATGCTTCCAGACCTGTTTGCAATGCAGAACACCAATTATTTTACTGCGGAAGAGGCTACCGTTGTAGTAGCTGTGGTTGCTTCTTTCATTATATTTCTGGTTCTCTTCTTTATCAAAGGACCGAAGTATCAGGGAAAACGCCACGTTGTACTTTCCCCACTTGCGATCGTTGCACTGTTAGTTGTCGGTATTCCAATTACAACACAGGCTGCACAGAGTTCTAATATTATTGCCTCTTACTTTGCAAATATTGCACAGGGATACTCTGATTACGGATTTGTTTATGGTTTCTCTACAAGCGTTGTCGGCCGTGGAATGGATAAACCGGATGATTACTCCAAAGAAACCATTGACGCTATCGAAACTTTAGTGGACTCTTCCAAAGAAGAAACAACTGTTTCTGCTGGCAAAGAGCCAAATATTATCTGTATTTTGCTGGAATCCTTTATCGATCCATATGATGTGAATTTCCTTCAGATGTCAGAAGATCCGATTCCAACATTCCACAGTTTAGAGCAGAACTTCACCACCGGTTATCTTACCGTACCTGTTGTCGGAGCCGGAACTGCCAATACAGAATTTGAAGTTTTAACCGGTATGAGCATGCAGTACTTTGGTACCGGCGAGTATCCTTACAAAACAATTTTAAAACAGTCTGACTGCCCAAGCGTTGAAAGTATTGCATCTGACCTTTCCTCTATTGGTTATGGCACACATGTCGTACATAACAACACTGCTACTTTCTACAGCAGAAACAATGCGTTTTCAAAAATGGGATTTGATACATTTACAAGTAAAGAGTTAATGAACATTACCGAGTACACACCAAGTGGAAGCTGGCCAACCGATAAAGTTCTTGTAAATGAGACTGTAAAAGCTATGGATGCAACCGAAAATCAGTCCGACTTTGTATACACGATCACGGTTGGTTCCCACGGCGATTACCCTGCTGAAAAGATTATTGAGAACCCGGAGATCACTGTAACCGGAGCTGCCGATGAAGCCTCCAATAATCAGTGGGAATATTATGTAAACATGATCCACAACACAGATAACTTTATTGCAAACCTCATTGATGCAGTCAACCGCCGCGGTGAGGATACCATTATTGTTATGTTTGGCGATCACCTTCCTACAATGGGTCTTGAAGATTCCGATATGAAATCCGGTGATATTTTCAAGACAAAATATGCAACCTGGAATAACTTCGGTCTTCCAAAACAGGACGCTGATCTGACTGCTTACCAGTTATTAGCACACATTACCGGCCAGATGGGTATCCATGAAGGAACCATGTTTACTTACACACAGACACAGGCAGATTCCTCCACTTACCAGAATGGTCTTGACAATCTCCAGTATGACCTTCTCTACGGTGAGAGATATGCTTACAACGGCGAGGATTTATATCCGGCAACGGACCTTGTCATGGACGTGGAAGACGTCAATGTAACATCCGTCCGTAAAAATGTATTGAATAATACCTTAGCAGTTTACGGTTCCAACTTTACAAAGAATGCCAAGATTTTTGTAAATGGTGAGAAGGTTCCTACCACTTACCTTACCTCCGGAATCCTGACAACTTCTCTGGATAATGTTTCCGATGGCGATGTGATTTCCGTAAGTATCACCGGTTCCCAGGGCATTATCTTACGGGCAAGCAATGATGAGGTAATTTATGAAGATCCTGATGTCATTACAACAGAAACCGAAGAACCTACCGAGGTAAACGAGACAGAGTCCTCCGAAGCAGAAAACTCTGAGGCTACAAACACTCAGGAAAATAATTAATCATAGAAAGAATCCCGGATGTATGAATCTACACCCGGGATTTTCTTATTGCAAATGAATCACTTTACGCACAATCGCTCTCTGCTCCAATTCTTCCCTGAAATCTGTGTCCGTTTTCTTTTTACTCATCCTGCTTTCATCTATGACATAAATATACAAATCCGTTGTAATATCTTTGGTTGAAACCTTAAAGACACCTTTCGTTTCATCATAGAATCCCTGCATAGTGAGTTCTTCTGTACCATTTTCATCCCCATATACAAGCACATCATAATTGAAATTGTCTCTGTATATATCCGGGTGAGTCGTTTTAATCGTCGTAATAATTGGTGTTACAATCACTTCATCTATGGAATATCCTTCGTTCCATTCATTTACTTCGTACATAGTAACATCTTCTTTGTTGACCTGTATCGGGATTGAAAATTTCCATTGTCCCCATATGGAAATATTTTGGTTTTTCACATTTTCTGCAATCAGTGTTATATTATAAATATAAATTTCCAATTGGAACTGATCTGGAAATTCTTTTCCCGAAAGATCAAAATACTGTGATCCTGCAAACGTATTTTCATCTACATATTTACCGGTCAAACCTGCCGCACCACAATCATTTAAGGAATAAATTTTGTCATCTGATTTTATTTTGGTGATTCCCTCATAGCCAATCTGATTCTGGAAAATCTGATTGTCACTGTATTCTGTAAACTTCTTCTGGCTCTCAATCACATAAGAGATAAATAAATTTGCTCCATCGCAATAGGCTTCTGTCATGGATATCGTAATTCCATGATCCTGCACTCTTTCATCCGTGCCAGTGGCATACTCTTTATAATCTCCTTTAAAATCAATGACGTCCTGAATATAGGTAAATACACTTCCGACAATCGGTATATTTTCTGCCATTGCCGGGTTTGTAACATGAATAATTCCAAAAATGATTACCAGACAGGATAGTACCGACCACGTACATTTTTTTCGAAATCTATTTTTTTGTACTGTTTTTTCAGCGCTTAAAATGGATTGATATGTTTTTTCATCTAAATCTTCCGGCACGGATATCTGGCTCATTTCATCATGAATCTTCAAAATAGTCCTCCTTTAACATTTTCTTTAAAGCAGCTCTTGCCCTGGATAAATTGGTTTTCACTGTATTCTCCGGTATCATCTGCTTTTTTGCAATTTCCTCCACAGACATTTCCAGAAAATATTTTTGAATGATGACGTCTTTGTATTTTTTCGGCAGCCGGTTTACTGCGTTCATTAAATCAAGCTTTTCTTCAACATGTTCAGAATGTGAAGCCTCATGAAATGCTTCCTCGTATTCCACAATTTTTTTGTTCTGTTTTATATAACGAACCGCTTTATTCATAATAATTCTGGTCATCCATGTTGAAAACAGCTCAGGATTTCTCAGTGTCTTTATTTTCAGATATCCCTGATAGACACTATCCTGAACAATTTCGACTGCTGCGTCCTCATTTTTTACATATAAAAAAGCTATTTTATAAAAGTATGGGTTATACTGATGAATCAATTCGCCGTATGCATGACTGTCCCCATGAATTGCTTTATAAACTAAAGAATACTCTTCTTTTTTCATCTTTCACCCACCTTTCATATATTAGATACACAACCCGGGGATGAGGTTTCAAAAACTTTTTTGTATAATGTAAAAACACCAGATTCATTTAAATAAAAATAAATCTGGTGTTTTTCATGTTGTCTATAGCTTTTTCTCGGCATTTCAGAAGAAAATCCGGGGATTATCAATTGACGACTTTTATATGTAAGAATGATCGATTTTCGTCACCACGTAATAGTTATCACCGAAATGTTCATGCACAGACTGGAGCACTTCTGTGAGCAGTTCCTCGTCCGTCAGACGGAATCCAAATGGCGCGAGAATGTCAAAAATGAGGTTCGTATGTGTCCCACCACTCACCATTCTGAAATCGTGAATGGACAAATCTTCATCAATTGCCTTGATCAGAGATACCATCGCCGCTTTCGTCTCACTCACATGCTCATCCGAAGTCACGACCGGATCCATGTGGATCGTTGCCTCACAGCCAAGTGTCTCGCGCAGTTCATTCTCAATATTGTCTATCACATCATGCAGTTCTAAAATATTTCCCTCTGCCGGAACTTCTGCATGCAATGAGATCATCTGTCTGCCCGGGCCGTAATCATGGACGATCAGATCATGCATTCCGCATACTTCCGAATGTGACATTACGATCTCATCTATTTTTTCTACAAATTCATGTGCCGGCGGCTGTCCAAGCAATGGATTTAATGTCTCTCTGGCAGCGTCAAAACCTGCATAACCGACTAATAAGCCCACAACCAGACCGCAGTAGCCATCAATTTTGATTCCTGTAAAATGGGTGAATACGGATGCCAGAAGCACAACCGTTGTCGCTGCGGTATCACTTAAACTGTCTGTGGCAACCGCTTTCATCGCTGCAGAATCCAGTTTTTTTCCAATAGCACGGTTATAATATGCCATATATAGTTTTACAAGAATGGATGCGATCAGGATCACTGCCACAAGGAGCGTGAACTCTGTTTCCTCCGGATGCATGATTTTTCCGATGGAGTCACGGACGAGTTCGTAACCCATCAAAAGGATTGCCGCAGCCACAACCAGGCCGGAAACATACTCAATCCTTCCATGTCCAAATGGATGCTCCGTATCCGGTTTTGCCCCTGCAAGCTTGAAGCCAAGCAGTGTCACGATCGAAGAACCTGCATCTGAAAGGTTGTTAAAGGCATCTGCTGTGATCGCAATGGAATTGCTTAAAGTTCCTGCGAGAAATTTACCGATAAAAAGCAGTACATTAAATAATATACCGATCACACCGCACAGCATTCCGTATGCCTCGCGCTGTTTTATTTTATCTTCTGAGTCTTTGATAAATATTTTTGCTAATAATGTTACCATGTCACGCTTCCTTTTTTATTCCAGTTTTCCAAAATGTGCAAAAGGCCAGTAAGTAAAAAGTGCTTTCCCTAAAATTTTGTCTTTTGTCACATAAGTGTTGCTCCAATATCTTGCATCCCAGGAATCATTCCTGTTATCTCCCATCATGAAGTACGATCCCTCCGGCACCTCAAATGTATATGGGCCTGTGGCAACAGTCCATTCCTCTTTCAGATAATCCTCCTGCAAAGGTTCTGCCGATCCATTGATATATATTTTTCCATCCTCAATAGCGATGGTATCCCCCGGAAGCCCGATCACACGCTTCACATAAATCTCACTCTCGTCATCCGGATACCGGAATACAACAATATCCCCTCTCTCTGGCTCTCCAAACACATATGCAAGACGGTTTCCGATAAAACGGTCTCCCGGCAGGATTGTATTCTCCATCGATCCGGTTGGAACGTCCGCATTGATGATCAGAAAGTTTTTGATGAGAAGCGCTGCCACTAAGGCAATTGCAAATGGGATCACCCAGCTCATGATCTCTTTGAAAATGGAGGTTTGTTCCTCATCACTCTCCTGCTTTTCCGGTGTCTTAATACCGTCTGCCGTCTGCTCAGCTTTATGTTCTATTGGATCATTAAAATCTTCTACCTGTAAATCTTCCATTATCTCTTTATCCTCAATTCATTTTCCTTATAATCTGCTATTCTGCTTTTTGCAATAGCTATATTTTACCATAACTGGAATGAAATAGATATGAGAATTTTCCCATTGCACAAAAAAGACTGCCGGCAGTTTACCTTTTTCATAAATCTGCCTGACAGTCTGATGTGCCTTCCGGAAAAAAGCTCTTAGTACTCTTCCTCTTCGCCTTCTTCTTTCTCAGAAATATCGTTCACCGGTTTCTCCAGTCCCTCGATCGTGATATGGTTTTTCTCTGCGTAATCCCATAATGCAGCGTGAATTGCTTCCTCTGCCAACAGGCTGCAGTGAACCTTCACTGGTGGAAGTCCGTCTAAAGCTTCCATAACGGCTTTATTTGTCACTTCCAACGCCTGCTGTACTGTTTTTCCTTTTACAAGTTCGGTTGCCATACTGCTTGTTGCAACGGCTGCGCCACATCCAAATGTTTTAAATTTTACATCCTGGATGATCCCGTTATCATCAATGTCAAGATACATTCTCATGATGTCGCCGCATTTTGCATTACCAACGGTACCGACACCGCTTGGATTCTCAATCTCTCCAACGTTTCTTGGGTTGTTAAAATGATCCATTACTTTTTCACTATACATACTTTTTATCCTGCTTTCTTTGAATATAACCTGTTATTTTGATCACTGTAAAATCATGTGATTGAAAAATTTATTTATTCTGTTTTTTTACGAAATCCTCATATAATGGAGACATACTTCTTAAGCGCTCAATAATCTTCTTTAACTCGTCTACAACAAAATCGATCTCTTCTACGGTATTCTTCTCGGAAAGTGTCAGACGAAGAGAACCGTGTGCAATCTCGTGAGGAAGTCCGATCGCAAGCAATACATGAGACGGGTCTAAGGATCCGGAAGTACATGCGGAACCACTGGATGCACAGACACCTGCCTGATCTAATAAAATCAGCATGGATTCACCCTCGATATAACGGAAACATACGTTTACGTTGTTTGGCAGACGGTCATGTCTGTCACCGTTCAATCTCACATATGGGATTTCTGTTAAAATACGGTCGATCAGGTGATCTCTTAAGCTGATCTCTTTTGCACTTCTCTCTGCCATGGTATTTTTTGCGATCTCGGCTGCTTTACCGATACCTACGATACCCGGTACATTCAGAGTTCCGGCTCTACGTTTTCTCTCCTGCGCACCACCGTGGATGAAGGAAAGAATCTTCACGCCTTTTCTGATATACATTACGCCGATTCCCTTTGGTCCGTTGATCTTGTGACCGCTGGCACTCAGCATATCAATGTTCATCTCGTCCACATCGATCGGAATATGTCCAAATGCCTGTACAGCGTCCGTGTGGAATAATACGCCATGTTCATGTGCGATACGTCCGATCTCCCTGACCGGCTGGATGGTTCCGATCTCGTTATTTGCTGTCATTATGGAAATCAGGATTGTATCAGGACGGATTGCTGCCTCTAACTCGTCCAGTTTTACTTTACCGTTTTCGTCAACGTTCACATACGTGATCTCAAAACCTTTTTTCTCCAGGTAAGCACAGGTGTGAAGGATCGCGTGATGTTCGATCGTGCTTGTGATGATGTGTTTTCCTTTGGACGCATAAGCGTCTGCGGTTGCCTTTAATGCCCAGTTATCAGACTCGCTGCCGCCGCCTGTAAAATAAATCTCATCTGTCTTCGCATTGATCAGTTCTGCCACGGAAGTCCTTGCTTTATCAACCGCCTTTTTGCTCTCAGATGCAAAACTGTAAATTGCAGATGGATTGCTGTATACTTCTGAAAAATATGGAAGCATCTCCTGTAACACTTCCGGATATACCTGCGTTGTTGCTGCATTATCTAAGTAAATCAGTTTACTCATATCTTTGTACCTCTTTCTATCTCTAAATTAGTTTGCAATTAATATTTCCTAGTTATTTGATATGATATAAGTATTATAACGCATTATTTCCCCTTGTCAAGGTAGGAATTGTTTTCTTTTTTGTACAAGTACGCTATTCTTTTTCATAGTCGCCCGATACCTGACAAGGCATAAGTATCACGACAATTCTTCCAGACCGCCGAACATTTTCATGAGTTCTTTTTCCCCATAATCGTCAAAGTCAACGGTGATCATCATGTCATCCTCTCTTACCACGGAACCGGTGCCGTATTTTGGATGACGGACGCAGCGTTTTTGTGTGGTTACTGCTTCATTTCCTACTGAAATATTCTTTGTTCCTGTATTCGCCGATGGATTTTTTCCCCCTGATATTTTGCCGGCTTCCTGCAGTTCTCTATGCTCTGCACGCTCTGCAAGGATCTGTCGTTTCAGGTCCTGTAAATGCGTTGCCGAAGACTCCCGATCCTTCTCCTGTCCTTCGATCAGATTTCCCGGTATCATGCGCAGATATCTGCTCGGCCCGGGTGCTGCCCGGTACTGTCCCGGACTTGTGTAATAGGAAAGTTCCAGATGTTCCTTCGCCCTTGTGATGCCGACAAAAAAGAGACGCTGCTCCTCCTCTTCCTCCTCAAAACTTTTGGTCTGCAAAGGAATCAGCCCATAATTCACACCTGTGATAAAAACATGGGAAAACTCCAACCCTTTGGATGCATGAAGTGTCATAAGCTTTACAGTATCATTTTCATTATGTATCTCTTTTTTCAAAATATTCGTTCCATACAAAGACGCCATATTCAAAAATTCCGAAAAGCCTTCCACGACATTTTTCTGCTGCTCTTTCTGATAGGCGGTCATGCGCTCAAAAAAGTCCATGACATAGGTTCTGTCTTCTACATACGAAGCTGTCGTTGGATGGAGATGATTTTCCAGAGAAAAATAGTTCCAGAGGTCTTCTGCTGTTGTGGATTGAGCGTTGAAATATGCTTGCGAAAATCCAAGCATTTGCTTACGGATATCTGAGTTTATTTTTTGCTTCTCTGATTGTGGAGTCTCTGTCTGTGTTTTCCGGGTTTCACTCAGAATATCAATTGTTTTTTCCGCCTCTTTCACCGACATGCCGAGCCCGTATCTCTTATCCGCAAGCGCCGCTATGCCGGAACTTTTATCCTTCGGGTTGACAGAAAAACGCAGTACCCTGATCAGCCAGTCCAGAACCGGAATATCTTTCACAGTCTTTTTTAACGAAACTTCGAATGGAATGCCTTCTTTTTCAAAAACATGTTCAAAAATTTCCGATTGATTCTGCAAACGGTAAAAGATTGCTATTTCCCGATATGGAAGTCCTGACGCATGCAGTTCCCTGATCCTGTCTGCAAGATAGTCTGCCTCCTGAAACGGATCATACATATTCCGGATCTGGATTTTATCACCGTTCTCCCTGCCGCCCTGCAATGTGCCTCCCTGCTGCATAAAGCACCGTGCCACTGCAAGGATTTCACTGCTGGAACGGTAATTCACCGGGAGTGTCAGTTCCGTTGCCTGATATTTGGTCTTCAGCTGATAAAAAATATGAAAAGCACTTCCACGCCAACTGTAAATGACCTGATTCGGATCACCTACTGCGAAAAAACAGGTCTGTGGTTTTTTCAGGCAGTCGATGAGCTCTAACTGTTTCTCATCGCTGTCCTGCACTTCGTCCACGATGATCCAGGAGATATCTTGCATTCCTGTATTCTCGTTGTCTTGCAAGTTCGCATTCTTTTTTGATACTTCTTCTATTTCTGCTGACATCTTCACCAATTTACATGTGTTTTCCAGCAGCTCGTCAAACGTCATTTTATCCTGACGTATCTTCTCTTCCTTTAGCAATGCCTTTAATTTTTCAATATCATCCTGATATTTGCTGTTTTTCTGTTCCAGACGCTTTTTCAGCCGGTTCTTATATTTGATTTTCAGCTGATAAGTTAAGATCAACTGCTCTGCCATCTCAAGTTCTTCGTCCGGATCCAGCACCATAAATTCTTTAGTATAACCCAATTTTTCCACCGGAAGCATTTTCTTCAACATCGTAAGACACACACTGTGAAATGTTCCAAAGCCCCACAACTGTTCCTCTGTGATCTCCGGCTTCAGCGCATACAGACGCTCTTTGATCTCATCCGCAGCCTTATTCGTAAAAGTCAGAACAACCATCTGCTCATATGGAATCTGCTTCTCGTAATGCAGATACATGACCTTTGTGATAAGAACCGTCGTCTTACCGCTTCCCACATTGGCGTTCACAAGACAGGCGCTGCTCTCATCGAAAACGGCTGCTTTCTGGTATTCATTTAGACGTTGTAGCTGTTGTGTGTAATTTTCTTTAAATTTCATATTTCTTTAAATCCACCCTGCCATTCACCACTTCAATGCCTTCTGCTTTCAGCAGTTCTTCCTGCACATGCTCCCCTCCAAAGGCGAAAGCCCCTGCTAATTCTCCCTTGGAATTCACAACACGGTAACATGGGATATGCTCCGGGTCCGGGTTATGGTGCAGGGCATTTCCGACAGCTCTGGACATTCTCGGATTTCCGGCAAGCTCTGCCACCCTGCCGTAAGTTGCCACTTTACCTTTTGGAATGGTTTTCACCGCCTCATAAATACGCTTTGTCGGACTGTCTGTGATAATGTCATAGCTTTCTGCAATCATCTGCTTCACATCCTTATCCGGGATTGTCCCATCTAAAATGATCGTATTCCAGTGTTCTTTATTCTGATGATATCCCGGAAGCACGGACGCATAGGCATCCCTCCAGAAATCGCGCCACTCCGGGCGCACTTTCACATTCAGATTGATGTATCCGTTCCGCTCATATACCCACAAAAATGCCTTTTTGCTTCCATGCACACGCACTAACTCCCAGTTTGAATCATGGAACGGCGTTTCCAGATAAGTGTCTGGAAATAATAATCCGTATTTTGTTGCTTCTTCTCTTGTTTTCATTATCCCCATGTATTTTCCTCTATATTTCCCTTATAAAACAGGTTTTCTCTAAGTCCCTGCCTGATTGGTTTTACTTTTCCCGTTTTCATTAAATAGGTCAGATTCTGTTTGGAACACTGCAATATTTCGCACGCCTCTGCCGTGTCCACAATATTTTGATTGACAAAAGAATAAAAATCCTGCGCTGAAATTTTTATCTCCGTCCCCTTTTCTATGAGAACCCGCTTATCGATTGCAATGGATTGATTAAATGTAATACTGTATCCACCCACTCCCACTTCCACAGTGTTCAGAATTTTTTTATTTCTTAATATACTGGCTATCTTCTCATTTTCCACTGCCAGTTTTCTCAAATCGACTCTTCTTACCATATCATTCTGAAAAAGACAGATGATATCATGTTCTCCCGATACAAAACACTCGGTAACATTGTCGTGACTTCTCGCACGGATTTCCTGTGGTACGCCGTTGTACGTGATTTCCTTTAAATAACAACTGTCCTGCGAACATTTTCCCTTCGATAACGCCAGTAACTTCATTTCGTTATATTCCGTCATTTTATGATTTTTCAGTATGGAACCAATATTTTGTCTGCCGCTTGGAATCACCCGTTCCCTCACCCAGAGAGCGCTTATCTCTCTTGGAATCGTATAAATATTTTTTTTCACAAAAGAAGAAAAAAGCAGCGGTGCATTCCACTCGTCCAGCTCAGAATTTAGTTCGATCATAAATGCATTTTCTTTTTCATAACAAAACAAATATCCGATCGGCGTCTTATTTTCCCAGTCATCATCCCATATTGCAAAGACTTTCATAATAACACCACCTTTTATAGATCATTTCCCATATTTTTTCCATATGTTCCGCAGATAATGTATGCTCTAAATTTTCGAAAATAACCGCTTTGTCCGTGCCCGCCAGACGCTTTGGAAAAATTTTTTCTTTCTCCCGTATCAGATTCAGGTTCTCTAATGTCGACCTGCTCCCGATAAAATTCTGGCATGGCTTATCTTCCATTACATTAAATTTTTTTATCTGCTCCTCACTATAGCAGGAACACAACAGTGAAAGTCCATGGTCAAATAACGGTGCAATCCGTATCGAATGCTTTCTCGCATTCCGAAGCACTTCAATATTGGCTCCGTGCCTGTCTCTGTTTAAAATCAGAAAATCAACGGCAAGCATAGTGTCTATATACTGCTGCCATCCATTTTCCCTGCAAAAATCATAATGCGAAATTCCAGCGCCGGCATTAATCTGATAATAATTATCCAAAGCCGCTTTTGTTTCTCCTCTTTCCTTAAAATCCTCCGACGCACATACCCACGTTTCAAAAATTTTTCCATCAATCTCTATGTTGGCATGTATCAGTTGATATGCCAGATGTTCCACTCCCAATAGCGTAAGCATTCTGTCTACAATAATTTCATTGACGCACTCATGTCCGATAATTCCTTTTTCGCTGTCAAAGTTTGAGAGTTTGTAATATATTTTTTTCCCATCTGATATGGATTGTGATTTCAGAAAAGTTCCTGCTGTTCCACTTGAATTTCTTGCATGTGACCAGTTCAGGTAAGTAAGATCCTGTATGTCAGTCATCACTTTATTCTGCATATTTTCCGCTCTCCTTTTCCAAATTAATTATATTGTTTTATTTGATGTACGTCAAACATTGTTTTAAACATTTAAAAAGAATAAGACCATCTGCCAGAATGTTTCTGACAGACAGTCTTATCTTTCAAAAATAATCATCTGAATCATTTTTTCTTGGGAGAAAATAGAACTCTCAGTATGATTGTCCAATAATCGTTTTATTCTACTCAATCACAATTTTTGTTCTTTTTTTATAATTTCTGATAAGCATAACTTCCCAGAAAATAAGCAATGCTCCTGCTATGATATCAATCGCAATCATCAGTTTTACCCATGCTGCGAGCGAGATTGCAGTATCACTTGCGTATGCATTACTGTTTACGACTGTATACATGATATTTTTACATGCATTTCTCATGTAAAGAACAGCACTCGGATTCGTGGTATCTGATACATAATTCGTTCCAACATCAAAGGTTGACAGACAGCAGGAACCTCCTGTTGCAATCACCTGATCTGCATTCATATTAAATGCACCTGCAAAATAATCAGTTTCTACAAATCCTTTGAATCCCCATTCGTCGCGGAGTACTGTTGTCTGCAGCTCGTAATTGCCGCCAGCCCACACATTCCCGATATAGTTGAAAGATGACATAACGGCTGTTACATTTCCTTCTTTCACACAGATTTCAAATGGTTTTAAATATAATTCTCGCATAGACTGTTCATTTGCCCATGTACAGATCATTACCCAGCGGTTTGTTTCCTGTTCATTCATTGCAAAATGCTTCATATATGCATAAACACCATTTTCTGCGGCTCCCTTAACTGCCTGAGCAGACATTTTTCCAGACAGAACCGGATCTTCAGAAGGATATTCATAGGCACGGCCTCCAAATGCACTGCGGTGCAGGTTCATAGATGGTGCATACCAGCCGGAACAGCCAAGCTCTGTTGCCATTTTACCCATGTCGTAGCCATATGTGTATGCCAGTTCATCATTCCATGTGCATGCGATCATGACATTCGATGGGAAACCTACAGAACCGGCACCTGTGAAGTTGTTGCTGACAGCCGATGGTCCGTCACAGTCCACGGTTGCCACCTTTCCCACACTTGCAGCTGCTGCAGTCTGGAATCCTGCATGTGCGATCATATCCTGCATTTCATCAATAGTAAGCTGATCTAACAGTGTCTCCCAGCGTTCATCTTCATAATCTGCCCCGCGAAGCTCTGCCAGTGTCAGACCATTCTCGGCGCCCGTTGTTGGCATCTCTGCACCTTCTATTTCCGGCATTTCATAATTGGAAGTTACAGTGAATCCCTCTTTTAAATCTTCCGGCATAGACATGCTCGCCGGTGCAGCGGCTACCTCTTCGTAATTGGCAAACCCATCCGCTCTCGACAGATATTCCAAATGTCCATCAGCATAATCGAACTGATTTACTGCCGCAGTCTTGTCTGTCGAACGGGCATTATTTTCATCATAGATAATGTCTTCATCTACTGTATAAACAACCGAATCCATCACATGATGGGAATCACTGTTGATACTGATTTCATAATCTCCCTGCTCTAACACATAACATCCATGATCTTTGTAATCATAGGAAGCCATATCCTCCGCCTTAAATGTCAATGTCACATTTGTACTCTCTCCTGTGCGGATCACATCTGTTTTCTCATAAGCGATCAGATTTGCAGAAGATTTTTCGATTCCTCCATTGGTATACGGAGGATTGTAATAAACCTCAACAACATCTTTTCCATCAACATCACCCGTATTTGTCACCTTGACATTTAAAGTGATCGTTCCATTTTCCATGGTAGAAGATTCAATTTCCTGTTTGAAATTAGTATAGCTCAAACCATATCCAAACGGATACTGAACTGTCTCATCATAATTAAGAAGACCTTCCTGTGCTGCCGTCTCATAAAAGCGATATCCGACATAAATACCTTCCACATAATTTACAAACGTTGGCATTGCTCCACCAACATATGGATCACTCTCATCAATTTTAAATTCCTGCATATTGTCATACTGGAAGTCACCAAAGTTATTCCATGTCGGTGTTGCGGTTAGATCATACACAAACGTATCTGATGTCTTACCAGATGGATTCACAGAACCATTTAAAATCGTTCCAAGTCCGTCAAATCCGGTCTGTCCTGCACCCTGACACCACAACACACCTTTGATCTGCGGATAATCATTTACAAATCCCAGTTCAAATGTCGAAAGTCCGTTATAAATCAATACAACATTGTCAAAATTATCACAAACCATGCCGATCATATCTTTTTCTGTCTGGCTTAATTCCAGATAATGCTGTCCCCGCTGGAAATCCGCATACTCAGAAGAATTATCGGTATACTCTGCTGTTGTCATATCTGTTGGAAGATCACTTCCCTCACCACCCCAGCGTCCGATCACGACCAATGCGGTATCCGAAAAACTCTTTGCATTTTCCAACAGTTCATCTGAATAATCAGAAACCGGTACTTCTGGAAGGCTCCAGTCACTTCCATAAGAAGCTCTCTCGGCTCCGAGACCTGTGTATAAGTCCGTCAGTTCTGTATTTACCTCGTATCCTGCATCCTCTAATCCCTGCTGCAATGACACCCTGTCATACAGATCATTTAACGCACCTGCTCCCGAACCTCCATAGATTGGGTTTGTGCCAGCCCATCCAAACACATTTAACTTCTGTGTTCCTTTTAACGGAAGAAGCCCATCATTTTTCAAAAGTACAATCCCTTCCTCTGCGATAGTCTGACAGTCCGCATTTGACTGCTTTGTCGTCTCATCACTGATGGTCTGTGTTTTCTGCACTGCCAGATTCAGCAATGTAGACAGCGGTCCTGTACATGCCAGATTCACAATGACGATCACTGCCACGATCATTGCGATTCCTGCATTGCCTCTGATTAATTTTCTGATTGCTACCTCTTTTTTTCTACAGGCAGCGATGACAACGATTCCAATCAGAATCACTGTCGCAATTGCAATGAGATATGCTTTACACATATTCAATACACTGATTACATCACTCCAGTTTAATGATATCATAACCTTTCCTCTCCTTTGCTTGCTTTTGGTACGCTTATACTAACACGGATTTTGCTTTTTTTTCCCATCCGGTACGAATTGCACGCTCACGGTACCAATTGCAGTTTTCGTTCTTTTGTAATTATGCTAAAATAGATACAGAAAAAAGTTTATGTAAAAACGGGGGAAATGCCATGTATCAGGCTGCAATTGTTGAGGATGATGCCGCAATTTTAGAATATTTAAAAAATACGCTTATTCAGGAATTTGACAAAAAGGGCACAACGGTTGCCTTCGACGCGTTTACTTCGGGCACCCGTTTTCTGGAAATGTATGAGGCACATTATCATTATGATGTTATTTTTCTGGATATTGAAATGCCTAAGATTAACGGCATCGACGTATGTAAAAAAATCCGGGAATTTTCATCTGATTCCCTTGTAGTTTTTATTTCCAACAAAGAAGAACTTGTCTTTCAGACTTTCGAAGTGCAGCCATTTCGTTTTATCCGCAAAGAAGCTTTTGAGAACACGGTTACATCCCTCGTTGTTTCCATTTTAAATAAGTGGCTGCAAAATAAAGGCAGACTCTTACAATTGCAGGAAAACGGTTCAAACGACCTTTATTCCTTTTCCATTCCACATATTCTGTACATTGAAGCACAGCGCAAAGACTGCCTCATCGTCACAACCGAAGGTACATGTGTATTCCGATGCAGACTGATGGAACTGGAAGAGAAACTTGCAGACTGTCATTTTATCAAAATCCATCGGAGTTACCTTGTAAACTGTATGCATATTTTTCGTATTGGGAAATCTTTTGTACAACTGACCAACGGGACTGAGCTCCCGATCAGCCGTGGAAAGACAGAGGAAATAAAGCAGCTGTTTCTGCAATATAACACAACTTATTAAGTACAAAGAAAGTGAGGATTTTATGGGCGCAATTATTTATCAACTCTATTTTACGTTTCAGGGAAGCATTATTTTTACTTTCATCTCGTACCTTTTATACACATTATGTAAATCCAAAAGACCTGTTTCCTGCCGGCTGTATGTTCTGTTTTCCTTTTTGGGATTCTTTATTTTACAGAAAATTATTGACTGGTTCATCACAGATTTACTGAAAAAAGCTTCTCCTTACTGCGTATTTCTGCTTTCTCTTGGTGTAGCTGCGCTGTTTTCCTCTTTTATATTTTTACAGTCATCTGCATTTCAGAAGATTACTTATCTTTTATTCATTCTGACCTTTATACAGTTATACAAAATTGTGCTTTCACCGCTTTATGAACTTGAAAATTCTCTTACTCCGCATACCTACGCATTTATCGATTTTATGAGCGGAAACTTTTTATTTTTCCTTCTGGGATTACTCTGTGTCTTTTTCCACAAATTGCAGATTGCCCCTATGACCTCCGGCATGCCAAAGAAACTATTTCTGATCCTGTACTTTCCTATCAGCATTTTGCTCACCACACTGATCACATCGAACACATCAAAACTATGGACAAAATTTGCTCCAATCCTTGCGTTGATCATTATTACAAATCTGCCGATCATTTACTATTTTTTTTCAAGGATTATCAGCTCCTACGAACAGGAAAAACAATTGAATGCCGCTTTACAGGAAACCAAAGCCCAGCTTTCCCATTACCGTTATTCTATTGTTCTGCAGGATGAGATCCGCAAAGAACGCCATGAACTGAAAAATAAATATTTTTATATCCAGACACTCGTACATGAGAAAAAATTCGAACAACTGGAAGACTATCTGAATCATGCAATCGGTAAGAAACTCTCCTCTTTCGAAGAGATCCAGACTGGAAATACCTTAATGGACTATATCCTGAATCAGAAAATACAGACCTGCCGCAAAAATAATATCAAAGTTTTCAGTGAGATATTAATTCCTGAACAATTAAATATTTCCGAAGATACACTGTGCACCATTTTATTAAACCTTTTGGACAATGCGATTACCGCCAGTCTCCACGAACCGGATGCCGACATTCATATCAGCATCCGGTGTGTACAGAAGTATCTTGTATGCAAAATCAAAAATAAGTGCAGTTACAATGTTCTGGAACAAAATCCAAATCTTGCAACCACAAAACAGGATATAACACATCACGGTTTTGGTATAAAAATCATCCGTGAAACGGTAGAGAAAAATAACGGTATTTTAAATTTTAATTACAACGATCACTATTTCACCGCAACCGTTATGTTAGAGCTTTAGCCTCCGTTCCATCTTCTCCATCGCGTCCTTATCCGGCTCTCTCACTTCATCTGCGAGTGTCACCTGGATCTGGAATCCAACCGGCACATCCGCATAATAACTGATAATATTCTTAAGGCTCTCGCGGTTTCCCGGCTCCATCACCCAGTCTGCATAAAAGACGCTGGATAATTTTAAGATCAGCATCCGCTCTCTCACTTCGACCGCCGGAACGGTCTGTAAAAATGCGGCAAAGTTCTCTCCGTTTTCACTAATCTTTTTGCAGAACTCCTGCCACTGCTCTCCTAACTTTTCAAACGAGAACTCTTTTCTCCGGAACGTGGACGGCGCATGCTCTGCAGTCTTCACTCCCATCGGGACATCCCAGTGTTCCAGCAGGTTTTCCAGACCGAAGAGTACCATCTGCCTGTCAAGCCGGTGATCTCCCACACAGGCGGCACAGCCGTCTTTGCATCCACAGCCTTTTACAAGCTTCACGGCATTTTGGATAATATCTTCCATATTATCATAAATCTTTTCAGAGAATCCAAGTCCACCCACATACTTATCGTAAAAATAAATGTCTACGTCCGAGCTTGTGTCAAACGCAAGTTCCAGTGCATTCGCCGACGTGATAACTCCAATATCCTCCTGCTCCGTCATGGTCACCATCCGGGCAGCATTTTTCAGTGCAAAACAGACGCCCTCATAATAATTGTTCCGCACCATTTTCGTATTTTCATTCACCTGAATTAAGCCACGGTAAACTTTGACCACATTCTCCGGCACACGCATCCAGGTGCTCTCCGTATCATAGTCTTTGGAGAGTGCCTTCGGTAACTGCTCATAGCCAAGATTCTGATGATTATGAAACTGCATTTTTTTAAACATATAAACGTAATCGCTCACATTGACATCGCCAAAATGAAGCTCTGTGCGAGCAAGCGGCATATTTTTACTCTCGTGAACGATCTTCACATTCGCTTCCCCTGCCGCGACTGTATAATAATTTCCATTAAATGGCACTGCATAGGCAGTCCGGCTCTCAAGGTCAAGCTTTGTCACCTGATAAGCAACACCGTCATGCATGTAGACCGCACCATCGTGAAGCTCGCGGAACGCCTGACTCTCGTCCATCTCTGTGATTTCTTTTCCGCTGTCCTTGTGCAGAAGCTTATAGCGCTTCTCGTCAATATTGCGCATGGAAAAATCACCCGCCGGGAACTCACCGCCAGACCACGCAAATTTTCCATTGTGGCTCGATAGTTCCTCAGCGCGGAGAAGTACCGGGATTGCCTCGCCAAGATCCGGAAACAGGGAAATATCATCAAGCGTCAAAGGAATCTCCGCTGCTGCCGCACGGATATGCGCCAGCTCAATGATCAGATTATTCTTATCGATCACAGCATTTTCACTGCTTCCCTCAAACAGCCAGCCCGGCTCAAGTGCAATGTACTGGTCAAACGGCTGATTGTCGAGAATGAGATAGTTGCTGCTCCTTTTCCCGCTTCTTCCGGCACGCCCTGTCTGCTGCCAGAATGAGGCTCTGGTGCCCGGATAACCGACTAACACCGTGGTACTGATCTTTCCGATATCAATTCCAAGTTCTAATGCATTCGTGGAAACAAGTCCCATCAGTTCTCCCGAGATCATCTGATTTTCAATCTGTTTCCGCTCAAGCGGCGTGTAACCGCCACGATAACCGGAGATCTCATCCGGCTTATGCGTGCCTAAAAATCCCTCCGCTTCCAAATGATCTCTCGTCTCTTTTAAGACGATCTCCACATTCTTTCTGGACTTCGTAAACGCAATAAAATTTTTTCCTTCATCCATCAGCTCCGGCAAAAGTTCTGCCGCCACTGTCGTAATGCGAACCTGCCCATAATAGTTGTCGTCTTTCCCCATGATCTTCGGCGGCTGGATGAGATAATATCCACGTTCTGCTGCTGGGGAGCCGTCCTTATCCACAAGTGCAAACTGCTTTCCACAGATCTCTGTTGCAAGCTCCACCGGATTGGCGATCGTAGCAGAACTGCAAAGAAACTGCGGATTGGAATGATAATAACGGCATACTCTTGAAAGTCTGCGGAACACATTTGCCAGATGCGAACCGAACGCTCCACGATACGTGTGCAGCTCATCGATCACAATGTATTTTAAATTGGAAAAAATAAAATCAAACCCGTATTTGCTGTGATTCGGCAGAAATGCCCCATTCACCATCTCCGGGTTTGTCAATATGATATTGGCACTCTGCCGGATTCTTGTACGCTCCGCCACCGGCGTATCCCCATCATACACGCCCGCCACAATACGGTTCTCTCCAAAATATTCCAGATACGGTGCAATCGCACGGTACTGGTCTGCCGCAAGTGCCTTGGTCGGGTAAATGAAGATTGCCCTTGTCAGCGGATTTTTCAAAATATCCTGTAAAACCGGGAGTAAAAAACTTAAGGTCTTGCCGCTCGCCGTTGATGTTGTGATAACAACATTCTTCCCGGAAGTCACTTTCTCAAACATTTCCGTCTGATGACAGTATAGCTTCCCGATTCCGTGCGACTTCAGGTACTCCGCCAGCTCCGGCAGAAGATTCTCCGGGAAATCGTCATATACTGCCGGGTGGGCAGGGATTGTTTTTTCGTAAATGATGCAGTCTTTGATGTCCATGGAAAAGTCCTTCCTATTTTCTGACAGATGTCGGAATATCAATATTTAGTCCAAGCAGCATCTTTACCAGCCACACAAAGAAAATCAGCACCAGTATCGGAATCAGGCATGAAGTCACAAGCAAAATTGCCAATGCCTCGATAAAGTTATTCAACACATTCTCCACATTCGCAGTCGCTGTGGACACTCCTTCCTGCACTTTATTAAAAAGTCCTGAGAAAAATCCACCGGCATTTTCTTTGCTGTCACTGTCTGAATCACTCTGGGATTTTTCATTGCTGCTCTTATCGTCCACCTGTCCACTTTCTCCTGTTTCAGATTCTATCTCATCGGTTGTCTGCTTCGCAGTCTCTATCGTACTCTCGATGGATGACGCATAGGTTGTCTCGATCATATCCGCCACCTTCACGCTCGCCGGGATCACAAGATACACTGCCAGTCCGAAAAGCAGGAATTTCTGTGCGACCACTCGCAATATCTCTTTCCTCCACAACAGATACCCGGAGAAAAATACACATGCAATTGGATTTCCGACATCCCCCGGAATCAATGTGATCGCTGCTGATGCCGCTGTAGATGCTGCGGCAAGCTCCATGACGGTTGTTTTCTTATCGTCCAATGACTGGATTGTCTTCGCATTAAATTCTGTCGAAGAAGTAAACCGCGCGATCACAAAAAATGACAGTAATGCAATCACAATTGGAATCAGCGCAAATAAAATCTTTTTCTGTTTTTCGTTTTCCATGTATGTGTGCTCCTTTATACTACAACTTCATCGGACAGGCATCCCTGTCTTATCTGCAAAAATTCCATACATTTTTGCTAAAATATATAAAAAAGTATATCCTCTTTTAAATTTTCATGCAACCAAAAGCACTTAGATACACTGAACAAAATCCCCCAACTTACCGATATATAAGTTATCGAAACAAGTTGTCTAATTTATTTCACGGAGGAAATAAAGATGAACTTAACCGTAAGCAATTATTTGGGCGGAACGATGAATGGATTCTCCACTGCCACGATCAACACAAGAAACACTGGAA
>OIZG01000739.1_pt1 | contig 25538 bp, 18 predicted proteins | sample 1588561 | NCBI WGS metagenome assembly OIZG01 (sample SAMN03283267) | human gut metagenome | biome: human-associated habitat; material: feces | host: Homo sapiens | place: USA | collected 2013 | reverse complement strand
GCTTATATTTGTCGTCCGTTCGTCACCAACTAATATTCAATTAAACAACAATTTAATCATTCTACTCATTCCTCAGTGCTGTCACCGGGTCACTCTTGGATGCCTTCTTAGAAGGTATCAATCCACCGATAAATGTAAGAAATACACTAAGCAGTATAAGCACCATCGCTGGAATTACAGGAAGTACTGCATTGATGTTGTTAACTCCTGAAAATGTATGAATAACAGCATTTATAGGAAGCAGGAAAAGTAATGTTATACCTATACCCATAAGTCCTGAGCATAGTCCGATTATACATGTTTCTGCATTAAATACAGCCGATACATTCTTCTTGGAAGCACCTATTGCCCTTAATATTCCTATCTCCTTACGTCTTTCAAGTACACTTATATATGTGATAACACCTATCATAATAGAAGATACTATTAAAGATATAGCCACGAATGCAATCAACACATAACTTATAACATTTACTATGGTAGTGACAGAGGACATAAGTGTTCCTACCACATCTGTGTAGCTTATAACCTGTTCATCCTTATCCTGCTTTTTCATGCTTGTATTATAGTTATCAAGTATATTTACTATCTTATCCTTACTTTCAAAATCCTTAGGATATATGTCTATTTCACCTGGTACTGACAAATCTGCATAGCCAAGCTTTTTCATATTATTGTCATATGAGGCAACATCCGTATCAGACATAAGTGACTTCATAAGATCTGAAAGATCACTTTCGTTCATATTCATCTTTATCGCATCTGCGAAGCTGTCTGTATCTATACCAAATGCGCTGCTAAAATTATAGTCATCTGTATCTGTTCCCATGCCCATTGAACCTAGTGCAGCTGCCATATTATTTCCAATAAGCTGCATGGCATTCATCATGGCATCTGTCATAGAGGACATCATCTGTGTCATGACTGCCTCCATAGCCTGCTGCATATTTCCCATGATACTTTCCATCATCTTGTTCATGGCATTCTGTATATTGGCAGTAAACTGTTCCTGCAGACTGTTGATCATATTGTTTATGACTTTATCAAGAATACCATCTATGTTCTGATATCCATTCTGCTTGGCATATTCTGCGTATCCATCTACTACATCCTTTTTAAATATACTCCAGAGCTGTTCTTTTGATATATCAAATGTCACAGCATCATTCATAAGTTCTTTTGCCGAATCTGATATCTGTTTTCTTGCCTCATCTGTAAGCAGGAACTTAAATACACTTTCTGCTGTTGTATCCTCAATACCATTCTTTTTAATATATTCAAAATATCTGGCTTCAAGCTTGTTTACCTCCTTAAGCACTCTGTCCTGCGATATATTTACATGCATTGAATCAGTAATAAGCTGTCTGATATCCTTACTTAACTGGGCTGATACTTCATCAGAGGACATATATTCCTTGAAACCATATAATACTTCAGATATAGATGCTTTAACTTCATCTGTAAGACTGTCTGATATCAGTTTCTTTACTGTGTCTGCATCTATACTGCCTATATCAAAATCCATACCATTTTCCCCGAAAGCAGAAGACATATCTCCAAAACTATCAGGGTTAAACACTGATGAATCCATAGAATCAAACATAGATGGATCAAATGCCGCTGATATATCATCTGGATTGATCAATGCAGCAAAATCTGGCATACTCATATCATATATACTATCATCCACCTTAAATGCATTACTTATTGCATCTGTATCTATCTGAAAAAGTGATTCCATGTTAAATTTACTTTTACTGTCACTACTTATACCAAACTTTTCACCAGTAAATATGTTGGTATCCTTCTTTTCCTTCTGTGCTTTTACTACATCACTAGCTGCAGAATATTGTATAAGCTGTCTTGTAAGCCCGGATGTATATGCTATACCCGGTGTAAGCATTGCTGCCGTGGTTCCCTCAACCTGCTTAACTATACCTGATATTTTCAGATCACTGCCTTTGCTTATCAACTCCTTCATATATTCTTCATTACCAGTTTTATCCTTCCATATATCATACTCTGTATCATACTGATAATAATCAGCACTATTCACCACTTTAAAGGTCATGCCAATAAAATCATCATATGAAAAGCTGTCGTTATTCTCAGGAATATCTATCTCTTTTTCTGACATAAATGCAGATATCATATTCTCATATTCAGCATTATCCCGCAGACCTAGTGTGTACTCAAGCCTGTCACTTATGTTACCGCTTGAGGAAAGCACAAGAACACATTCGTTATAATTCTGTGGCCAATGTCCTGCTTTTACTTCATACTGTTCTTCATATAAACTGCTGTTTGAGGGCAGCTCATAAAACACATTTGTAGACATGCCAGATGTCATGGAATTCTCATATGATGAAGACATTCCCATCATCTCATATGACTTGTCAGGATTTATCTGCCTATATCCTATATTATCCTCCCTGTATATCTGAGGAGTTACTATATATTTGTATTCTATGGCATGCACATAATCTTCAATATTTTCCGGATTGCCTTCTATATATGTTTTAAGCGATGCCAGATCATTGGTACTCATCTTAGAGAACATATCAGAAACAACAGGTGTAACACCGATATCGTTTTCCTTTTTGTTGTCACCTGATGCTGACATACCGACCATCATCGCTGTAAGATCAAAGCCCGTACTTTGTATCTGTAACGGATATTCTGACAAAGTATCCTCTTCCATCGCACTTATATATCCACTGACACCATTAGATATTGAAAGAATAAGTGCTATACCTATAATTCCTATAGAACCTGCAAACGATGTAAGAAGAGTCCTTGCCTTTTTAGTCTTAAGATTCTGAAAGCTTAATGAAAGTGCTGTAAGAAACGACATTGACGACTTTCCCATATTTTTGTGCACCGGTTTTTCTATAATATTTTCATCTATCTCTAACGGATCCGAATCCGATAATATCTTTCCATCTTTAACTTCTACTATTCTTGTAGCATATTCATAAGCCAGCTCAGGGTTATGAGTTACCATAACTACAAGTCTGTCCTTTGATACCTCTTTTAAAAGCTCCATAACCTGTACGCTTGTTTCACTGTCAAGTGCTCCTGTAGGTTCATCTGCAAGAAGAATATCTGGATTATTAACAAGTGCTCTGGCTATGGCAACTCTTTGCATCTGTCCACCTGACATCTGGCTTGGCTTTTTATGTATCTGCTCTCCAAGTCCCACCTTTTCTAGTGCCTCTTTAGCACGTTTTCTTCTTTCAGTCCTTGATATGCCTGATATTGTAAGTGCAAGCTCAACATTAGAAAGAACCGTCTGATGAGGTATAAGATTATAGCTCTGGAACACAAAACCTATCGTATGATTACGATATGAATCCCAGTCTCTGTCTTTATATTTTTTAGTTGATATTCCATTGATGATAAGATCCCCACTGTCGTATCTGTCAAGGCCGCCTATAATATTAAGAAGCGTGGTTTTTCCTGAACCACTTGGACCTAACACTGCAACGAATTCACTATCCCTTAGATTCAGCGACACATCATCAAGTGCTTTCTGTACTAACTTTCCTGTTCTATATTCCTTACGGATGTGTTGAATCTGAAGCATTATCTATCTCCTGTTCATTTATTATCATAATTAAATTTTATTATAAAACAATGTATACTTTTATTACAATACACTTTGGTTATAAAAATATTACTATTTTATAACATTTTCATAAAGTTATCTATATTTTTTCTACTACATGCCGTTACATAAGCATGTTATAATTATAAAATAATATGATACCAGGGTCAAAAGGTCTTTCACCCACATGAGCTCGCTCATAGGTGGGTGAAAGACCTTGGGACCCGCCCCGATATGAGCATAAAAGTGGGATGATAATCCCATGATATGCGAATATTGGGGAGAAGTGTCAATATATATAAGTTGTTTATTTGTTTTACTGCTGTTGCTTATAATACCATGTTTATAGGCAGCTGTCGAGTTTGATATATAAGCATACAACAGATCCGGTTGTTTTTATGATGACTGAAAAATGATGGGAAATGTAAAATACATGATAAGGTTACTTGTTTAGAATATGTAAAATTGGTATAATAAGCTATAAAACATAAGTGAGGGAATCATAATGATAAAAAGCATGACTGGTTTTGGCAGAAGTGAGATTGCCAGTGGTAACCGTAAAATAATGGTTGAGATGAAGTCTGTGAATCACAGATTTTTAGAAGCAAGTATAAAGATGCCTAAGAAGCTGAATGTGTTTGAGGCAAGAATAAGGGATGTTATAAAAAAATATGCTTCGAGAGGTAAGATTGATGTATTTATAACTTATGAAGACAGTTCAGAAAACAATGTCAATATTAAGTATAATGCAGCAGTTGCTAAAGAATATATGGATATATTCAGGCAGATGGAGGAAGAGTTTGCTATCAGGAATGATATCACAGTGGGAGCACTCTCAAGATATCCAGAGGTTATAACTATGGAGGAAGCCAAAGAAGATGAAGAAGAACTCTGGAATTTCATACAGGATGCGGTTAAAGAAGCCTGTGAGGGATTTGTTAAAACAAGAATAACAGAGGGTGAGAATTTAAAGAATGATCTTTTACATAAGCTTGATCACATGGAAGAGCTGGTTGGCTTTATAGAAGAAAGAAGTCCTCAGATAGTAAGTGAATACAGAAAGAAGCTTGAAACAAAGATGGCAGAGGTGCTGGCTGATACAAGTATAGATGAAAACAGGATCGCAGCTGAGGTTATATTGTATGCAGATAAGATATGCGTTGACGAGGAAACAGTAAGATTAAGAAGTCATATTGCACATGCAAGACAATGCCTGTCAGAGGATGGTGGAATAGGACGAAAGTTAGACTTTATAGCACAGGAGATGAACAGGGAGGCTAATACAACACTGTCTAAGGCCAATGACATAGAGATATCTAATGCAGCTATTGATCTTAAAACAGAGATTGAAAAAGTCAGGGAACAGATACAGAATATTGAGTAGTTACTATTTAGTAAATATTATTAATAAAAATATTTTAAAATACTTGCATGAAATGAAAGATTTCTGTATAATAACTTGTACACTTTTGCGTAAGTGTATATATTTATATTTGGTTCAGGCATGTATGTGCGTTGAAGCAATATATTGATTGGCTTATAAAGTGGATCACAGATAGGAGATTAGAGATGAAAGATAAAGGATTACTGCTTGTGATATCAGGATTCTCAGGTGCTGGTAAAGGAACAGTTGTTAAGAGACTTTTAGAACAGCATAACGATTATGCTTTATCGATTTCAGCAACGACAAGATCGCCAAGAGAGGGCGAGCAGGACGGAAGAGAGTACTTCTTTAAATCAAAAGAAGAGTTTGAAAAGATGATAGAAGCATCTGAGCTTATAGAATATGCAAGGTATGTGGACAATTATTATGGAACACCTAAGGCATATGTAGAAGAACAGCTTAAAGAAGGAAAGAATGTTATACTTGAGATAGAGATACAGGGGGCGCTTAACATAAAGAGCATGTTCCCGGATGCAGTACTTTTATTCATTATGCCACCTAGTGCAAAGGAACTTGAAAGAAGGCTTGTGGGTCGTGGAACAGAAGATGAAGCTACTATCAGGGCAAGACTTTCAAGAGCAAGTGAAGAGGCACAGGGGGTAGAGAATTATAACTATATAGTTATCAATGATGATGTTGATGCCTGTGTTGAAACTATAGATTCTATAGTTAAGAGTGAGAAGAGAAAGGCAGCTAATAACATCAATTTAATTAATAATATAAAAGAAGAGCTTAAGGCTTATTCGAAAGGAGAATAATAATGATACATCCATCATATTCAGAATTAATGGCAGTTGTTAACAGTGAGGTAGAAGAGGGCGAGCAGCCATTAGTACAGAGCCGTTACTCTATAGTAAAGGCTACAGCAGCCAGAGCTAAAGAAATAATTGATGCAAGATCTATAGAAGAAAAGGTCAGAAAAGCACGTATTGAAGCTGAAAATGCTCCTAAGGAAAAGGATAAGGATGGCAAAAAGGGTGAGGCAAAGCCACTTTTAACACCAGAAGAAGCAAGAAAGCTTCAGATTGGTACACCACTTATCGATAACGCAGATAATATGAAGCCACTTTCAATCGCTGTAGAAGAGCTTTACGAAGGTAAGGTAAAGATTGTTGGTAATGGTGATGACAGCGAGGTTATGTAAGAGTATTGCATAATACTTATTGTTGTAATATCAGATAAAAGATTTAATATTGTGACTTGTAGCTGCTCGAAAGGGCAGCTATAATTGTATATAGGTTATATAAAAGCCTGTGGAGTAATGTCAGGCAGATTACAGAAAAGCAATGTCAGGAAGGAAAATAGATATGGCTAATTCATATGATGAGAAGAAACGTGTTATTAACTGCGAAAGTGCGGCTAAGTGTGGAAGCTGTGCATATGCAGGTATGAAGTATGATAATGAATTAAAAGTAAAGCAGAATTATATAGATAAGCTGTTTAAGGGAGTCTGTCCTGTAGATGAGATAACAGGGATGTACAGACCTGTGCATTACCGTAATAAGGTGCATGCAGTTGTAGGCGAGGATAAGAATGGAAATATCATAACAGGAACATATGAACAGAATAGCCATGTTATAGTTCCCGTGTCAGAATGTCTTTTGGAGGATAGCCAGTGCAGCAGGATAATAGCTACATTAAGAGAACTTTTTAAGTCGTTTAAGTATAAGCCATACAATGAGGATAAGGGTACTGGGTTTATAAGACATATACTTTTAAGAAAAGGTTTTTCGACAAAGGAGATTATGCTTGTACTTGTCACAAGTGAGGTTGCATTCCCCTCTAAAACACATTTTTTAAAAGTAATTAAGGAAAAACATCCAGAGATTAATACAATCGTCCAGAATGTAAATGCATACAATACAAGCATGGTGCTTGGACAAAGAAATATTGTACTTACAGGAAAGGGCTACATAGAGGATGTGTTATGTGGTTACAGATTCAGAATAAGCCCATCGTCATTCTATCAGATTAATCACCAGCAGACAGAAAAGCTTTATAAGGCTGCGATTAATATGGCAGAAATTACGAAAAAAGACACTGTCATAGATGCTTACTGTGGGATAGGAACTATAGGAATAGCCGCCTCAGGAAAGGCTGGACATGTTATAGGTGTGGAGCTAAATAAAGATGCAGTCAAGGATGCAGAAGAAAATGCTAAGATAAATAATATTAAGAATATAAGGTTTGTCAATGCTGATGCGGGCGAATTCCTGGTAGAATATGCTGCAAAGAAAAAGGCTGATGTTGTTATAATGGATCCGCCAAGAAGTGGCAGCAGTGAGGAGTTCCTTAATGCTATTCTTAAGATAAAGCCAGACAGGGTTGTGTATGTTTCGTGCAATCCAGATACACAAAGAAGAGATGTTGAGGTGCTTTTAAAGGGTGGTTATAAGGTTAAGGGATGTAAGCCTTTTGATATGTTTCCTTTTACGGATAATACAGAAAATGTGATAGCTTTGGTCAGATAAAAAATCCTATAAAAAATCACAGGAGATATGGTATTTTACTTAAGCTTTTATCATTATATGACGATATACATATTGTCAGGAGGGCACTTTATTTCAACGGATTGATTCGAAATAAAGTGCCTTTTTGCATATTTATTACTAAATAACTGCTTGGACCGCTATAGGAAAGCAGTGCGGTTGTGAATGACAGAGTGACCGCAGAAAGGATAAGGATGAAAGTAAACACAGGATATGCATATAACTATTATATTGGCGGTAAGGCTGCTGTGAACACAGCAGATAATAAGACTTTTGACAAAAACATGGCAAAGGCTGGCAATATGCCGGTGATAACTTTTGATGAAGATGGAGCAGAAGAGAATGTTGCTGCAGATAAGTCAAAGGAAGCTTCTTCAACAAACATAAGGGATATGAGCAATAAGGAATGGGATAAACTCATAGAACATGTTGACAAATTTATTGATGAATTCAAAGAGGCTGTCGAGTATGAAAATGAAGTAAGCAAGGAAAACAAAGAAAAGTTTGAAGAAACTGCTAAGGATATTATAGAAACCTTAAATGATAACGAAATGACACGTAAAGAGCTTACTAAAGAACAGGAACTTGCATTAACAGGAAGCACAAGTACAGGTGTAAGCAGTACGGATGGAGTAACAGAATGTGCTTCTGCTGAGGATATTGGCGATGCTAAGACGACATGGACAGTTACAGTGTTTACAGAGGATGGCATAACATGTACACAGTTTAAGGATGGCGTAAAAACAGAGCTTTGGAGAATGAGTTATAAACATAAGGGTGATTATGAAAAGATTACAGATTTTCTAAACAGCTTTGACAAAAATTCTGATTTAAAGTTTGCAAGCTCTAAAAGCTTCTGGGAAGATTTTCTTGATGGCAAAATAAGCGATGAAGAACTAAGAAAGCTATATTAGAGCGGTTGTGTTACGAAAGAATATAAAAACAACGAAATATAATATATATGAGAAGCATAATATAATAAAAATAAATGGATGATAACGGGTTTTCTGACGGATTCGCTTTCATCCATTTTTTGTATTATTTATGATAATTTGCTCGTGATTGCCAGGTAAACCTAAAAAGTATCAACAGATAATCACCTATTGACATAGTAGGCGAATAGGTATATTATTTTGTTACGCTTTATTGAGAATAATTTACATTATATCTGTTCAGTTTAATATTAAGGAATGTATATAATTATTAGTCTTAAGTAAAAGTTACTATATGTAGAAAGGAATATTTAGTTATGGTTATTTCTTCTAAAGGCAGATATGCCTTGAGAGTTATGGTATATCTGGCAGTTAATCACAGCGATGATTATATTCCTCTTAAAGAAATATCACAGAAGGAGGATTTGTCGCAGAAGTATCTTGAAACAATCACCAGAATGTTATCTAAAGCTCATCTTATAGAAGCAGCAAGTGGACATGGTGGTGGCTACAGGCTTACAAAGAATCCTTCAGAGTATTCGATAAGTGAAATACTTAATCTTACTGAGGGGTCGCTTGCACCAGTTGCCTGTCTTAAGGATGAACAGAATACATGTGAACGTTCAAGTGCATGTTACACACTTCCTATATGGGAAGGACTTGCTAAGCTGATTAATGATTATTTTGACAATATGACACTTGAAGATGTAGCAAAGGTTGCCATCAGGGAACAAAATGATGTTACAGAGGCTGTAAGCAAATAATTAGCAGGTTGTAAATATTATAAGTAAAACATGAATGGTTAAAATAAGAAAGGAAACTATATTATGTCAGACAAGAATTTATTAAATATAAAAGATTTATATGTAGATGTAGAGGATAAGGAGATTCTTCATGGAGTTAATCTTTCTGTTGGAAAGGGAGAAACCCATGTACTTATGGGTCCTAACGGAACAGGTAAATCAACACTCGGATATGCAATTATGGGTAATCCAAGATATACAGTAAAAAAAGGTGAGATATGGTTTGATGGAAAGAATATAACTAACGAAGCTGTTAATGAACGTTCTAAAGATGGAATATTCTTATCTTTCCAGAATCCTCTTGAGGTTCCAGGCGTAACTTTAAGCTCATTTATAAGAAATGCGCTTGAATTAAAGACTGGTAAGAGAACACGTTTTATGGAATTTAAGAAAGAACTTGAAAAGACTATGGAGCTTCTTAATATGGACAAGTCTTATGCCGAAAGAGATCTTAATGTTGGTTTCTCAGGTGGTGAGAAGAAGAAGGCTGAAATATTACAGCTTCTTATGTTAAAGCCATCGCTTGCAATTCTTGATGAAACAGACTCAGGACTTGATGTAGATGCTGTAAGAACAGTTTCAGCAGGTATCGAGGAATACCAGAAGAGATGTGACGGAAGTCTTCTTATCATCACACACAGCACTAAGATTCTCGAATCTTTATCGGTTGATTATACACATGTTATGATAGAAGGTAAGATAATTAACACAGGCGATGCTTCATTAGTTGACAAGATTAACACAGAAGGTTTCGCAGAGTACGAAAACTAATACGCAGCGCGTGCAGTTGTAGTTGTTTAACTGCTGATGGATATATATGAAATGTTAAAGAAAAAGAGAGGAGTTCCTTAAAACTATGAAAGAGAAAACATATGTTCAGGACATAGAAAGGAATATATATGATTTCAAGGATGAGGAAAAGGATGCATACCGAATCAATGCAGGTCTTACACCAGAGATAGTTGAGAAGCTTTCAAAGGAAAAGAATGATCCAGCGTGGATGCAGAATTTCCGTCTTGAATCATTACAGATATATAACAATATGCAGGTTCCTGACTGGGGTCCATCAATAAAAGGTCTTAATATGGATAATATTGTTACTTATGTAAGACCTAATACTAATATGAAGACAAAGTGGTCAGATGTTCCTGATGATATCAAGAATACATTTGAAAGACTTGGTATACCACAGGCAGAAAGAAAGTCACTTGCCGGTGTCGGGGCACAGTATGACTCAGAGCTTGTATACCACAATGTAAGGGAAGATGTTGCAAAGCTTGGTGTTGTATACACAGATATGGAAAGTGCACTTAAGGGTGAATATGCCGATATGGTGCGTACACACTTTATGAAGCTTGTCAAGCCAAACGATCATAAGTTTGCAGCTCTTCACGGTGCAGTATGGTCAGGTGGTTCATTTGTATATGTTCCAAAGGGAGTATCGGTTGAGATACCACTTCAGTCATACTTCAGACTTAATGCTCCGGGAGCAGGACAGTTTGAGCATACACTTATTATAGTAGATGAGGGAGCGAATCTTCACTTTATCGAGGGATGTTCAGCACCTAAGTATAATGTAGCTAATCTTCACGCAGGCTGTGTTGAGCTTTTTGTTGGAAAGAATGCAAAGCTCAGATATTCAACTATAGAGAACTGGTCTAAGAATATGTATAACCTTAACACTAAGAGAGCTATTGTAGAAGAAGGTGGAACAATAGAGTGGGTATCCGGTTCATTTGGTTCACATGTTTCTTATCTTTATCCTATGAGTATTCTTAAGGGAGAAGGCTCAAGAATGGAATTCACAGGAATAACATTTGCAGGTAAGGGGCAGAATCTTGATACGGGTGCAAAGGTGGTTCATGCGGCTAAGAACACAAGCTCTTATATCAATACAAAATCTATATCAAAGGATGGCGGTATAAGTACCTTCAGATCATCGGTAGTTGTAAACAAGCAGGCAGAAAATGCTAAAGCAGCAGTTTCATGTCAGTCACTTATGCTTGATTCGATATCACGTTCAGATACTATACCAGCTATGGATATCAGAACAAGAAAAGCAAATGTAGGTCATGAGGCACAGATAGGAAGTATAAGTGATGAGGCTGTATTCTACCTAATGTCACGTGGTATGACAGAGGAGGATGCAAGGGCATGTATCGTAAGTGGCTTTGCTGATAATGTATCTAAGGAACTTCCTCTTGAGTATGCTATTGAGATGAACAATCTTATAAGACTTGAGATGAAGGGGAGTATCGGTTAATTGATATATAAATATGTGTGATATCCGGATATATAGATATAGGATTCTTGCTTTATACTATATTAAGTTATAAATAATTTTATAGTGGTACTATATAACACATGGGATATACACAGGAATGGAGAGTAAGATGAGTAATATTAGTGAATTAAAGATAAATGCGCTTCCATCTAAGACATGGTACTGGCTTAATCTGAATGATACAAGGGTGGCATGGGATAGTAAGACTGTTCCATGTAATATTGAAACAGATGGATATGCCGATGCATTTTATGATGCACAGAGTAATGATTATGCAGATATCAGTGCAGCAGTAAAAACAGGCGCTACAGATGCCGTTGATGTTTTATTTGCAGATGAAAATATCACATCTTTAGTGATAAATGCAGATAAGAAAGCAGACAATAAAGTGATATATCTTAATATAGATGATTCTGTTGCTGTAGAAAACAAAGTGAATCAGGCAGGAAAGCTTGTTGTTAATGTAGAGGATAATGTAACATTTACAATAATAGAAACATTTACAGGCTCAGAGGAAGTGGCTGGTAATACAGCATTCAGAACTCTTATAGATGCTGGAAAAAACAGTCATGTAAAGCTTGTACAGGTGTTCTTACAGCCAAAGGAGCAGGATGTGCTTTGCGATGTTGGAAGCAGGTGTGCAGATGAAGCAGGTTTTAAGCTTGTACAGCTGTTTCTTGGAGAAGGCAGTCTTTATGATGGCATACGAACAGATCTTAATGGAAATAAGTCGGATTTTATGTGTGATATAGGATATTTTGGCGTTGCTAAACAGAATATTGACATAAATCTTATAGTTAACCACATTGGTAAGAAGACAAACTGCGGGATAAGCGTTGATGGAGCACTTAAGGATGCTGCTAAAAAGGTATTTAAGGGAACTATTGACTTTAAGAATGGTTCGTCTGGTTCTACAGGTGCTGAAACTGAAAATGTGTTATTGCTGGGTGAAGATGTTGTAAATAAGACTATTCCTGTTATTCTTTGCGCAGAGGAGGATGTCAATGGCTCACATGGTGCAACTATTGGTGAGCTTGATCCACAAACCTTATTCTATTTTGCAGCAAGAGGTATAGATTCAGAGACGGCAGAAGATATTATGACTAAGGGAAGACTGGAAGTCGTAGCAAGAAAGATAGAAGATGAAAAAACTGAGAAGCTTGCTAATGAACAGCTTTGCAAGGTGCTTGGTGAAAATGCCGTCCAAAGATTATAGAATGGAGATAAATATGAGTCGCAATTACAGGGATGATTTTCCACTTATAAAAAATAATGACAGAATATATATAGATAATGCTGCTACGTCACAGAAACCTGAATGCGTGATTAAAGCAGAAGCTGAGTTTTATGAAAAAAATAATGCTAATCCATTAAGAGGCTTTTATCCTCTTAGTATAGCTGCAACAAAAGAATATGAAGATGCAAGAGAAACTGTAAGGGAGTTTATTAATGCAGGTTCTACAAAGGAGATAATATTTACAAGAAATACAACGGAAGGTATTAATCTTGTTGCATATAGTTACGCTCTAAATAACCTTAAAGCCGGAGATGAGATAGCAGTTTCTATTATGGAGCATCATAGCAATATGCTTCCATGGCAGATGGCAGCGAGAATGACAGGAGCAAAGCTTGTGTATCTTGATTGTGAAAAAGATGGAACACTTTCAGATGAAACATTGGCAGCAGGTATTAATGAGCATACTAAAATAGTAGCGGTTGGTCATGTGTCAAATGTACTTGGCTGTGTTAATCCTGTAAAAAAAATCGCAGCTATGGCGCATGCAGCAGGTGCTATTATGGTTGTTGATGCAGCACAGAGTGCACCGCATATGAAGATTGATGTTAAGGATATGGATGCGGATTTTCTTGCGTTTTCAGGCCATAAGCTTATGGGACCTATGGGAATAGGTGTTCTTTATGGAAAGCAGGAGCTTTTAGAGAAGATGGAACCTTTCATGACTGGTGGAGAAATGATAGATTCTGTTACAAGAGAAGGCGCTGTGTATGCTGAACTTCCACATAAGTTTGAAGCTGGTACAGTAAATGCAGCAGGTGCAGCTGGACTTGCTGCAGCAATCAGGTATATTAATGAAGTTGGCTTTGATTATATTGAAGAAAGAGAAAAAACACTTACGCGTATAGCGATGGAAGGACTTAAAGAATATGAACATATTCATGTTATTGGTTCTGAGAATCCTGATAACCATACAGGTATAGTAGCATTTACTATAGATAATGTGCATCCTCATGATGTCAGTGAAATATTATCTTCGGATGGAATAGATGTAAGGGCAGGACATCATTGCGCACAGCCGCTTCTTACACATTTGAAGGTATATAATGCTACAAGAGCAAGCTTTATGTTCTACAATACAGAGGATGAAGTACGTGCATTTGTTAATAGTGCTATTAATGTAAGAAGGAGAATGGGTTATGATGAATAGAGGCTTTTATAACGAGATTCTGACAGAGCATAATATAAGACCAGAGTTCAAGCATGATCTTCCAGATGCTAATATAGTACTGGAAGGAGTTAATCCTAACTGTGGTGATGATATATGGCTTAAGTTAAAAGTAGAGAATGGCATAATAGAGGATGGAGCCTTTGTGGGAGATGGATGTGCTATATCGCAGGCTTCAGCAGACATTATGCTTGGCATGATTATAGGAAAGAGCAAGGATGAAGCATTAAAGCTTGGAAATCTTTTTCTTAAGATGATAAAGGGAGAGGCAACTGATGAAGAGATAGATGAGCTTGATGAAGCATCAGCACTTAAAGACATATCGCATATGCCTGCAAGAGTAAAATGTGCTGTTCTTGGATGGCATACCCTTGATGAAGCATTAAAAAAGGCTATGTATGATTACAAGTAAAACGAAGAACTTAATAGAGTTGAGGTAGTTGGAGATAATGAGGGGTTAAAGGTTGTTGATGGATATGTTGATTTTGATATAAATCACTGCTCAACATACTTCCTTTCAGGCCATACAGCAGATGAAGTAAAGGCTGTTAACCCTGCAACAGGAGAACTTGCTGGAACACCTATAAAAACAGGTGATCATGCAAATGTAATGTTATATGTATTATTATCTTTAGCAGCAGTTTCAGCTATGGGATTAGTTGTTGTATTCGGTAAGAAGAGAGCAAACTAAAAATTCAAATATCACAATATTTAATAATAAAACCAGTGTTATATTGTCTATAGCACTGGTTTTTTGTATAATATATACATAAGAATGAGGATATGGATGGAGGAAGTATGGAAATAACTGATAAAATTAATTATGTTCTGGGAAAAACAGTAGTGTATATGTTGCTGATAATATATCCGTTTGTTATGCATAACAAGTTAAATGATGTTACGTTAACAAGGTTTTTCTTCTTTATTATTGTTTCATATGTAGGTTTTTTGGTTCTATGTATTAATTCACTGGCAAGTTTTATATTAAAAAGAGTTAGCGATAAGAAAAAATATGATGATGACAAGGCTGATTTTATTAATATTGAGGAAGGTGCGTATAATGCTGAAAGTCAGAGCATAAGTAAAGTGTATGACATAAAAGACAAGATAAAAAATATGGATTTATGGAAAAAATTAATATTTTTATTTTTTTTTGTATGTATTATGTCATATTTGTTTTCTCCATATAAAAGTGTTGCATTTCTAGGACACGGAGGAAGATATACGGGACTTGTTTTTTATGGTGCATGTGTTTGTATGTATTATGTTGTTTCAACATGTTACAGATTCGAAAAAAGAGATATTACATATGTATTATGTTCTACAATATTGGTTAATGTGTGGGCAGTGCTTAATTACGCGGGCATGGATCCATTCTACATATACAAGGATGTTCCAGCTGCCATGAAATCGGTGTACATATCTTCGCTTGGTAATATAGATATATATGGAATGTATGTTAATATGATGCTTGCACTTGCCATGTTTTCGTTTGTATATGAGGAAAGTACGGCAGGTAAGCTTTTTTATGGTATTTGTGCACTGCTGGGAATGATGGGCTCACTGGCATCAGACAGCGATATGGCAGTTGCAGGCATGTTTTTTGCATTTGTGATTCTTATATATTTTGCAATATCAGATTATAACAGATTAATAAGATATTTTATACTGGCAGTTGAACTGTTTATAGCAGGACGTATACTTGGTGTTATATATATTTTTAATCAGTTTAATACAAGAATTATAAAAAGTGTTGGCAGTATTATTGTTTACAAGAATGTATTTGTAGTGTTTCCAGTTATCTGTTTCATAGCTATATTTATTATCCAGCTGCTTCACGACAAATATGATTTGTTTGACAATAAAAAACTGATTGATAAAATAAAAAAAATATATGTAATCATATGTGCAGTATTTGCAGCAGCTGCATGTCTGATGGTTATTATATGTACAGCTGCACAGAGAGGTCCACTTGCTATTTCTGATGACTGGGGTTCAGGACGTGGATACATATGGAAAAACTCGCTGGATGGATATAAAAATCTTCCATTCATTAATAAAATATTTGGTGCAGGAGAGGCTTCTACAGCATGGGTTTTAAGTGATTATTCTGCTGCAGCCAATAACATATTTAACAGAGGAAGAGTTGATAATGCCCACAATATATGGATTAATATGCTTATAACACTTGGTATTGCCGGTCTTATAGTATATGTTTTACTTCTTGTAGCAGCAATCAGCAATATAAAGAGGCACCTTAAAGGTTCATGTGAAGTCTGCCATATGCACAAATCAAGATATATGCTTGCAGGTGCAGGTTTTGCTGTTATGATATATTCAATTCAGGGAACGGCTGAAATGCTGGAGGTTATTACATTTCCAATATTTTTCTGTCTGTTAGCAATGCTGAATTGCAGCACGAAAAATAAAAACACAGAAAAACAGGAATTAAATAAAAAAGAAACAGATATATAAATATCTGGCAGATTAGTATTTTGTAAGGAGAGTGTAAGGATATTATGGCAAAATATATTATGGCTTTAGATCAGGGGACAACAAGTTCAAGATGTATTCTTTTTGATAAGGCTGGTAACATATGCAGTATGGCGCAGAAAGAGTTTGAACAGATATATCCAAGACCAGGGTGGGTTGAACATAATCCTATGGAAATATGGTCCTCACAGTACGCAGTTATATCTGAAGCTATGGCATTACTTGGTGCTAAAGCAAAGGATATAGCTGGAATAGGAATAACTAATCAGAGAGAAACAACAATCGTATGGGATAAAGAAACAGGAGAACCTGTATATAATGCTATAGTATGGCAGTGCAGAAGGACAGCAAAGGATGTAAAAGCACTTATAAGAGATGGTTATGGTGAAGTCATAAAGGCAAAGACGGGACTTGTTCCAGATGCGTACTTTAGCGCGACTAAGATAGCCTGGATCCTGAATAATGTAGAAGGTGCAAGGAAAAGAGCAGAAGAAGGCAAACTGCTTTTTGGTACGGTTGACACATGGCTTATATGGAAACTTACAGGTGGAGCCATACATGTAACAGATTATACAAATGCATCAAGAACAATGCTTTTTGATATACATAAGCTGTGCTGGGATAAAGAGCTTATTAATAAGCTTAATATACCTGAATCAATGCTTCCTGAGGTAAAACCATCAAGCTGTATATATGGATATACAGACAGTTCAGTCATAGCAGGTAGTATACCTATAGCTGGTGCAGCTGGTGACCAGCAGGCAGCACTTTTTGGACAGTGCTGTTTTGATGCTGGTGAAGTAAAGAATACATATGGAACAGGCTGCTTTCTTCTTATGAATACTGGAAAGGAACCGGTTATATCAGAACACGGACTTATAACAACTATTGCGGCTAGTACCAACGACTGCGTAAAGTATGCACTTGAAGGCAGTGTGTTTACAGGTGGAGCTGTTATACAGTGGCTTAGGGATGAAATGCGTATGATTAAGAATTCTTCGCAATCGGAGAATTATGCAAGAATGGTTGAGGATACTAATGGTGTATATATAGTTCCGGCATTCTCAGGATTAGGTGCACCATACTGGAATCCATATGCGAGAGGCACAATAGTAGGAGTTACAAGGGGAGCAGGCAAGGAACATTTTATTAGAGCATCATTAGAATCTATAGCTTATCAGACATATGATGTACTTAAAGCTATGGAAAGTGATACCGGACATGTTGTAAGTGAATTAAAGGTTGATGGAGGTGCAAGTGCTAACGATTTTCTTATGGAATTTCAGTCAGATATACTGGATGCATCTATCAGAAGACCAAGATGCATAGAAACAACAGCACTTGGAGCTGCTTATCTTGCGGGGTTATCAGTTGGCTTTTTTAAGAATGAAGATGAGATAAAAGATAACTGGCAGCTTGATACTACATTTGAAAGCAGCATATCACCTGCTAAAAGAGACAGCCTTCTTATGGGTTGGAGAAGAGCTGTTAAATGCGCTATTAATTATACAGAAGAATAAAAACATATTATACAGATGTATAGATGTCGTGGTCAAAAGCCCCCGACATAAATATTTATGATATTGGAGGAAACTTGATTGGATAATAATGTAGGGAAGGCAGCTAAAGTTATAGAACAGGTTAATAAAGTTATACTTGGAAAAGACAGGAAGGTCAAGGAGATTATGACAGCATTTCTTGCTGGTGGACATATACTTCTTGAGGATATACCAGGAGTCGGTAAAACAACACTTGCAACTGCATTTTCAAAGGCTATGAAGCTGGACTGTAAAAGAGTTCAGTTCACACCTGATGTTATGCCATCAGATCTTACTGGATATTCTGTATACAGAAGTGATCTTGGTCAGTTCGTATATCAGCCAGGCAGTGTATTCTGTAACCTGCTGCTTGCTGATGAGATAAACAGAACATCACCCAAAACACAGTCAGCCCTTCTTGAGGTCATGGAGGAAAGAAAGGTATCAGTTGAGGGAATAACAAGAGATGTTCCTGATCCTTTTATAGTAATAGCAACGCAGAATCCATATGGCAATGCAGGTACGCAGAGTCTTCCAGAGGCACAGATGGACAGGTTTATGATAACGATGTCTATAGGATATCCTGATTTTGAAAGTGAGATGGATATGGCAATGTCGGTTGGGAAAATAGGACGGACAGATATGGTAGAGCCGGTTATAACAGCAGAAGATGTTAAGGAAATGCAGGAAGAGATATATGAGGTATATATGAATAAAAGCATATATAAGTACATAGTTGAGCTTGTTACAGCAACCAGGGAATCTGAATATATAGAAAGAGGTGCAAGCCCAAGAGCAACAATTGCACTCGTAAAAATGTCAAAGGCTTGGGCATGGCTTAATGGAAGAGATTATGTTATTCCTTCTGATGTAGGTACACAGTTTGAGTATGTGATTTCACACAGAATAGTACCTGATATGTCAGCGCGTATGGAAAAGTTGTCAAAATCAGACATAATAAATAATATTGTAAAGTCTGTAAAAAGGCCGGTTGTTGGTGAAAAGAGAGTAAACTGAGGATGAAAGAATATGATGTCTAAAGTATTATTAATCTTTTTTGTTGTTATTTCGTGGTATGTTGCAGGAATGGTCCATTCATTTGCATTGATGTTATATGCAGTATGCCTTACTTTTTTTATGCTTGCTATGCATTTTGTTACAAGTATATATAAAAAAAGAGTGTCATTTGCTTTTGCTTCTGATTATGCAAGTGCGGTTGAAGGCAGAGATTATCTTGTCAGGGTTAATATAAATAATAATCATGGTCTGCCAGTAAGTAAAATCAGACTTGATATTGAAGTGTCATATGGTTTTAATGGAAATAAAACAAAATATATGCTTACAAAGAAAATATATGGAAGCTGTCATAAGAAAAAAGATTCTATAAAGTTTACAATAAGAATGCCTTATGCAGGACCGGCATGTGTATATATTAAGCGTGTATATTTTTATGATTATACAGGTGTGTTCAGAAGAAAGGCTGTAACTGACAGTCATATGAATATAGCTGTGCTGCCGTATATTGAGGATGGCAGTATTTATATGGAATATGCTGCATCTGCAGCTGAGGCTTCCCAGGATTTATATGTTAACAGAAGTGGAAATTCAGTTGATGATATAAGACAGATAAGAGAATATCAGACAGGCGATTCCTACAGGCATATACACTGGAATCTAAGTGCTAAAACAGGGAGCCTTCTTGTTAAAGAATTCTCGCAGGAGACAGATATAGAAGTCAATGTGTTTGCAAAGGTGTTTATAGATGATTTATATGATTATAAGAAAATGGGAGATTTTTATGACAAGCTTGCCAATGAGACAATGTGGCTTATTAACGATAAAAGTATAATTAATCTTTTGTGGTATGATTATGAATATGATACGTTTATTAAACATCGTGTGAATAACAGAAAGGATTGCGAAGATGTGCTGTATGCTCTTTTTCTGTATCACGAAAAATGCAGGGTTAATAATAAAAAAACAGGCATGAATAAAGAGCTTCCATCTGCATATAAAGAAGGAAATATAGTTGTGGTAGATACTAGTCTTAAGGTAAGTGTTAATGGCAGTATAAAAGTATAAGTTATAGCGGAATGGAGAACAGTATGAAAACAGATATCAGTATAACGGTCAAACGGACAGAAGATAGTGGCTACAGAGGAAACATGTATCTTGGTTTTGCTGCGCTTTTTTGTGGCGTTCTTTCTGTTCTTCTGTTTATAAGTGGATTTAATGCTATAGGATATACGGGGGAACTTGTGTATCTGTCTGCGTTTTTGTTATCTTTTATATTCTGTTATGTGTATTACAATAAACCACAATTGTCAGTTGTATTATGCGTAATGATTTTTATAGGTATATTTATTGCGGTAATAACTGGACTGGATGATTTGCAGCTACAGGCATATTCAGTATTTACGGCTTTCAGTGAGGGGAGAGCGGCTGTCAGGAATATAACTAAGCTTATGTGTGTGTTTACACCATTGCTAGTTGGTGTGTTTTATCTTTTTGAGATAGTTTTTAAGGTGCATTTTGTTTTGTCATTTGTTATGGTTTCTTTTTTACTGGCGTCACCTTTTCTTAAAATATCCATATCAGTCTTTAACATTTTTATTATGCTCGTATACCAGATTTTGTTTTATCTGATGAATAATCTGGATAAAAAGAAAAGAAAAACTCTGTATTCATCACATACGGTAAACAGCAGAAAAAACATTATGGGAAAATGTACAGTCATGTGTGCTGCACTGCTTTTTGCATCATTTGTTCTATCAGCTGTTATTATGAATACAATATCTGAGCCAGTATATAATTCAGTAAGCGGAATAGAAGAGGTGGTTTATAAGGTATCAAGTATAGCCAGTAACAGAGCCTCTGATATCAGCATGAATGGAAGTATAAGTACAGGAAACAATTATCAGACTGGGGCAGAACAGATTAACCTTACAACACAAAGAAAGCCGGAAGAGGATGTATATCTTATAGGTTACAGAGGTGGAGAGTATACAGGTAATAACTGGAATAAGGCTGATGATGTACAGATATGTAATGAACTGGATAAGAAAAAGGGAAATACATATGCCAGATATAGCTCAATATATAGTACATCTGAGGTGTTTGGAAACCTGTATTATCTTGGCAATTATATTATGAAAAGTAATGGACTGGCTGTTTCAAAGGATAAAGACAGGAGACTTCAGCTTGATATAGCTTATACAAGTGACAAAAATAATATAATGCTGGAGCCATATTGCAGTAACCTATATCTGGCACAGAAAAACTCTTATGATGAGTATAGTGTTATGTATTATGAACAAAAGGATATGGTTTCTTTATGGGATTCAGATAATATAACTGATTTAACGAAGAAATCAAGGATGGATGATTACATAAATGTGCAGTCTAATTATAAAACTGCAATGAAATCTTACTATACGCAGTATTCAGATGATATTACGCCACAACTGGCTTTGTATGTTAAGGATAATCCACTTTCATCACTTGAAGAAAAAACAACATTTATATTATATACACTTATGAGTAATACAAGCTACACAAGGACTCCTGGGATTATGCTTGGAAATACTGATGTGGCAGATAAGTTTCTTTTTGAGTCTAAAAAAGGATATTGTGTCCATTATGCAACAGCTGCAACACTTATGTACCGTATGTACGGAATTCCTGCAAGGTATGTAACAGGGTTTAAGGTGTCTGCTGACAGTTTTAAAGAAAATGCTGATGGGCAGTGGAGTACAGCAGTTACAGATTCAGCACAGCATGCGTGGACAGAAATTTTTATAGATAATTATGGATGGGTACCGGTTGATGTTACGCCAGCAGCAGATGGAACTATGAGGGTTTCTTATCCTGGATATAATATGGAAATATTTAACCAGATAATGCAGCAGAATAACTGGACAGCTGATATGCCAAGTATAAATGATATATCAAAGGAAAAAACAGAATATGTAAGAACGTGGCAGGGTGCTGTTAAAGCAGCTATAAAGAGGTTTTTAAGGCTTGCATGGAGAATACTTAAAATACTGTTGCTGTTCATAGCTGTAATTGGAGCAGCATCTTCGCCTTTATGGTTAAGATTAAGAAGAAATATAATACTTAAAAGACAGAACAAGAAAAAAGCAGTTTCAATATATAAAAGACTGATGTGTATGCTCCATACGACAGGCTATGTGACAGAGTATGATGGCACGGAGGAGAACTTTGCTGATGTGCTTGCAGCAGAATTTGCAGAGGATTATAAAGAGGATGTGACTGATATAAAAAGGGCAGTAGATGTATCAGTGCAATCGGAGTTTTCTTTGCATAGAGCAGATACTTCTGATATGCAATGCGTTCTTAATGTATACAATAAGATATCAGATATTATATATAACAGGCTTAGATGGTGGGAGAAAATAGTATTTAGATATGTATATTGTTTTTAGACTTGACTATTCTTAATATTTATACTATTCTAATGAAAAATTGAAATATATTTCATTGGAGGTAATATATATGCAATTGGCAATGATAACAATACAGCAGGTTTTGGTTTTGTTTGTATTAATATTTGCGGGTTTTATATGTGTGAAGGCAGGTGCGGTAAAAAGAGAAGGCAAGAAGGCATTTTCTGATCTGCTTGTTTATTTTGTTGTACCATGTATGATTATTAATTCATACCTGACAGATTTTGATTCTGATATATTCAGGAATATATTGTATGCACTTTGGCTGAGTGTACTTCTTATAGCTATAGGTATAGCTGTTACTTTTATATTATCGATGCGTATTAAAGATGATAATCTTCCGGTTGTAAGATTCGGATGTATGTTTTCTAATGCGGCTTATATGGGTTTTCCGTTGATTCAGGCTTTGTTTGGCAGTGAAGGGCTTATATATGCAAGTGCATTTGTTACAGTGTTTAATATATTGTTATGGACACTTGGATATTCAGTTGTAAGCCGGACAATCAGCTGGAAGATGGTTGTAAAAAAGATATTTACGACTCCGGCGACACTTGCTGTTTTTGCCGGAATCATAATATTTGTTTTAAGAATTCCAATGCCATCAGTGCTTCATCAGGCCATAAGTGCAGCAGGTGCAGTTAACACTCCGTTATCAATGTTTATAACGGGCATGATTATTGCAGCAAGTGATATTAAGAAAATGTTTGTAAATAAACTTGTGTATTTTTCAATAATTGTAAGGATGATAATTATTCCTGCAATATGTATTGCGGTTTTTGAGTTGTTAAATATTCATGGAATGGTTGCCAATATTGTAATCATACTTGAGGCGTGTCCTTGTGCGGCTATCACATCTGTTTTTGCTGTACAGTTTAACTATGATGATGATGTAGCAGCAGCTTCAGTTGTTTTAACAACGCTTGTTAGTATAGTAACACTTCCTATAGTGGCGTTTATTATAACAACTTTATAACAATTAATTGTTTTTTAATATAATGCCAGTAATTGTGAGGTTATTGGCATTTATTTTTTTTGTTTTTTATGTTATTATGATGTACGTGTCAAAAAGTCACAAAGCGGTTGTGATTGGATAAATGAACATTTTAGGACGGAGAAATATATGAAAATTTTATTTGTTTCGCTTGGCTGTGATAAGAATCTGGTTGATACAGAGAATATGCTTGGAATATTAAAAAATAAAGGCTTCGAGTTTACAGATGATGAATGGGATGCAGATATAATAGCTGTCAATACCTGTTGCTTCATAGGAGATGCCAAGCAGGAAAGTATTAATACGATATTAGAGATGGCAGAGCATAAGAAGGATGCAAAGTGCAAAGTGCTTGTAGCAGCAGGCTGCCTTGCACATAGATATCAGGATGAGATTATAAAAGAAATTCCAGAGGTTGATGCATTTGTCGGCACATCTTCATATGATAAGATAGCTGATATGATTACTTCTGTTCTTGAGGAAAAGGGTATAACTAATTTTGTAGAGGATGCAGACAGAATGCCGATGGTTAAAGAGGACAGAATAGTTACAACGCCGGGGTATTATGAATACTTAAAGATAGCTGAGGGCTGTGATAAGAGATGTACATATTGTATAATACCAAAGGTAAGAGGAAACTACAGAAGCTTTCCTGTTGAATATCTTGTCAGTCAGGCAGAAAAGCTTGTTGAGGGCGGAGTAAGAGAACTTATTTTGGTTGCTCAGGAGACAACTCTTTATGGAGTTGATCTGTATGGAAAGAAATCACTACCTATGCTTCTGCATGAGTTATCTAAAATAAAAGATTTAAAATGGATAAGAATTCTTTACTGTTATCCTGAGGAGATTGATGATGAGCTTATAGAAGCTATCAAGAATGAACCAAAGGTATGTCATTATCTTGATATGCCTATACAGCATGCAAGTGATAATGTCCTGAAACGAATGGGCAGAAGAACTAATAAGAAGGAACTTATAGACATAACAGCAAGGTTAAGACGTGAGATTCCGGATATTGCTTTAAGGACAACACTCATTACAGGCTTTCCAGGTGAAACTTATGAAGAACATCAGGAAGTAATGGAGTTTATTGACGAATGTGAATTTGACAGGCTTGGAGTATTTACGTATTCAAGGGAAGAGGATACTCCGGCAGCATCAATGCCTGATCAGATAGATGAGGCTGTGAAAGAAAAATACAGAGATGAGATAATGCAGCTTCAGCAGGAAATATCAGCTGACAGATCAGCTGACATGGTTGGAAGTATACTTGAGGTTATGATAGAAGGATACATTGCTGAAGATAATACTTATGTTGGACGTTCATATAAGGATGCACCTAATGTTGATGGACTTGTTTTTGTGGAATGTGACAGGGAACTGATGTCAGGTGATTTTGTTAATGTACTTATTACAGGCTCAACGGAGTATGATCTTATAGGAGAAATAGTCGAAGAATAAATTATTATCTGAAAGTAAAGGGAGGACAAGAAGTTGAATTTACCTAATAAATTAACAATACTTAGAACAATTATGATTCCGGTATTTCTTATATTTCTTTATATACCAGGACTTGGTATGACAGGAGATGTTTTGGCAGCTGCAATATTCGTGTTAGCAAGTTTTACTGACTTACTAGATGGGAAAATAGCAAGAAAATATAATCTGGTTACCAATTTTGGTAAGTTTATGGATCCGCTTGCTGATAAGCTTTTAGTATGTTCAGCACTTATTGCACTCGTGGATCTTAACAGAATTCCTGCATGGGTTGTAATTATAATAATTGCAAGAGAATTTATTATAAGCGGCTTCAGACTTATAGCATCAGACAATGGTGTTGTTATAGCTGCAAGCTACTGGGGAAAGTTTAAGACAACTTTCCAGATGATAATGATTATACTTCTTATTCTTAATATTGATTATCCATACAGCAATATTATTAATATGGTTATCATGTATATAGCCCTTGCACTTACGATTATTTCGCTTCTTGATTATATAATCAAGAATTATAAAGTATTTATAGATG
>OIZG01000662.1_pt1 | contig 27464 bp, 22 predicted proteins | sample 1588561 | NCBI WGS metagenome assembly OIZG01 (sample SAMN03283267) | human gut metagenome | biome: human-associated habitat; material: feces | host: Homo sapiens | place: USA | collected 2013 | reverse complement strand
CTCCCGGCTCGCCCGCTTTCAATCATTTAAATCGCCACATCTACTCGGCAGATGAAGATCCGCCGTCGACGAGTGTCTGCTCGGACTCGGGGATCCCGTCGGCACCCGTACTTTGCTCTTGCTCCACCTCTTCGCTGATTGCGGACGCGGGGGTCGATCCCTTTACACCCACGATGTAGGCAGCCCCAAATCCCAAAGCGACGGCAATAAGGGTCAGAATCAAGTAAACAGGCCAATGACGTTTAATGAACGAAAACACGTTGACTCCTTAGAGCTCCGCCTACGAACGGCGGATAACCTCGGTCACGACCTCGGATACCGTGGCAATGTTCGTCGGGTTAACGTTGTGGGGCAGGTCGTCCTCGGTGCGAGCACAAGCCAGGCGCGTGCCGTCCACACCGGCGATGGTGAGGGCACGACGGCTCGCCTCGAGTGCGGCATAGGCATCGGTCTTGGCATAGGGCATCTCGAGCGCACCACAATCGACATGGAACGACTTGCAGACCTTGCTGACCAGATTCATGATGCGGCGGTCGCCCTTAAGCAGCTGCTGCTCGCCCTCGACCGTCACTACCGAAAGCCTACCGGCGCCGACGGATTCAAGATTGATGAAGAATACGCCGCGGAGCTTATCGCGATGCGAGGCCAAGAACGCCTTCATGCCAGCGCCATCACAATCCGAGGCACCCGTCGCCACAAACCAGATATCGTGACCGAGCAGTTCGTCATCGCCCATGGAGGCGACAGCCGAGAGCATGTCTTCGTCAGATGCGCCATCGGAAGACGTGGCGCCGCCCTTCCAGCCGTCGTTATCGTCCTCGAAGTTATCCCACGAGCCGATACCGCGGCCAGACTTCTTAGCATCGTAATCGTCTTCGACACCCAGCCAGTCGCTCATGCTGTCCTGATCGTTTTTCTTTTTACGACCAAACAGACCGCCCAGACCGCGCTTGCGGGGCTTGGGCGCGGCCGAAGCGGGAGCCGAGATGGTCTCGAGCGGCTGCGCGCCCGACGCGACGGGCATGGAAGGTGCAACGGGCGCCGACGTGGGCTCGGGACCCTGCGCCGTCGCGAAGGGGTCATCGACCTGAGCCGAGGGGTCGGGAAGGTCGAACAGCGACGTGCGAGACGCAACGTTAGCCTGCTTCATCGACGGCAGCGACGGATCGGGGACCGAAGCCAACAGCGACGAGGAGGGCACAGGTGCCGGAACTGACGCCGGATCGGGAACATTCATCTGCGGGCGCAGCGCGGCCTGAGACGAAATCTGCGCCATGAGGGAATCGACCGTTTCGTCCTGAGTGGGGGCGACGTTGGCAACCGTGGAGCCGGAACCACCCGGAGTCGGCATGGTGAAAATCTGCGTGGAGTAAGGTCTCGACTCGGGCGCCTCGGAAACCTCGGAGACCGCAACCGCCTCATCCTGCTCGACCTCGGCCGAATCGTTCTGCTCAACCGCTACGTGCTGCTCTTCCTCAGCACTGACCTCAACGACCTGGTCTCCGGCAGCATCCGGGACTTCAACCGCATCGGCGGTCTCGGCATCGTTTGCCACAGCGGCCTGATCATCGGAAGCCTCAAGGGGCTCGGCAATCGCGGTGCCCTGCTTTTCAAACGTTATCGTGGCATCGAACTGTGCGGCGTCGAACGACATGGTGCCATCAACGGGCTGCTGGGGCTCGAAAGACGTCGTCGCCTCGACAACATCCGCGGATGCCGGTTGCTGGGACTCAAAAGACGCCGTAGCTTCGGCAGCATCGACGGCCACGGGCTGCATAGCCTCGTTCTGCTCGAACTCCTGCGCCGCACGCTCACGCTCCGCCTCGGCTGCCTGTTGCTGGGCGATAGCTTCCTGCTCGGCAGCCTCGCGTGCGATGGCGCGCTTTTCCTCAAAGTCGTCGATGAATTTCTTGCCCTTTGCAAACGCACCCTTAAAGAAGCTGGAAGCACTGGCACCAATCGAAGAGAAGGCGGATGCAATATCGGCATGGGGCGTCGCCGCGGGAATCTCGGCCGAGAAATCGGTATCGCTCTCGTAAGACACGCGTCGCGGTTGCTCGGCATAATCATCGTCAGACTCGTCCGCGACGTCCTGCGCCGGCGCGGCGGGTGCCAGAATGTCCAGTCCCGCCGCGGGATCGATTGCAGGCATAGCCTCGGACTCCGCAACGGCAGGAGAAGCCGCAGCGGACCCGTCGTCCGCAACAGCGGCGGGTGCAGGTGCATCCGCGACGGGGGCAGGCTCGGGCTCGAATGTCGGCTCCTCGCCCTCCTCGTAATCGAGCGTACAGGACTCGGGAAGCATGCCGAGTGCGCGGATGGCATCCGAACCAAAGCGGATGTTGCCGGCGGCATTGCGATAGAGCTTAGGCTCAGGCTCGCTGGGCTCGACCACAACAGACTCCTCCGCCGACTCGGCAGCGGGAACCTCGGCAGCAGGCTCTTCGACTTGGACAGCCTGGCCCTGTGCCTCGGGCACAATGGAGCCGATCAGCGTCTCGTCGGCAGATGCACCCTCAAAGCCATCGATCTGCTCGTCGAAAGCCTCGCCTTGTTCGGACTCGAGCTGATCATCGGAAGCGATCGGCTGGCCAAACTCGTCCTCCTCGTAGGTAGGCTCTTCGTACTCAATGGTGTTGCCATAGTCGTTTTGCTGCTGGGCCGCGGCATATTCCGCCGCCGCACGTGCCATCTCCTCGGCGCGACGTTTTTGCTCACCAAAATAGGTGTCGAACGGAACATCGTCGGGGAACTCATTCTCGCCCTGGAAGGGGGCGACATTGTCCATAACGCCAAGCAAAGCGGCGACAGAAGATTTGTTGCACACCGCGCCGGACGTATAGGGAAGGATGTAGCGATTGGAGATGATGTTTGCCGCGTTGGCGAGCGCAACGAGAGAGGCGAGAATCGCGACGATCCACAGCAGAACCTTGAGCGCGCCGGGAAGCGGCAGGATACGCAGGACGGCGACGGCAGCGGGGGCAACCGTGGCGACGGGCAGCAACTTAGCGATGAGCGCGCGGTACGAAGCATAGGGCTCGCGGGCAAGCAGCTCGGCGCGAGGGGAGTCGTAATGTGCGACAACGACCACCGGGCGATTGCGCGGGGACGCGAGCGGGCCAGAAGCCTTGTGATAGGCGATGACATTTTGGCTCACGCCCGTCTTTCCCAGCCCCGAAATCACGGGATGCCCGGTACGCTCGAGCACATAGAGCACGGCACCGATGATGGCCAGCAGGGTACCGACCAAGCCGATGCCGCCACCGATACCCATAAGCAGGGCGCCGACAAACGCAAGGATGCCGGTGATAGCAAATGCCAGCCTGCTCGGCGCGGGAGCATTAAACTCCTGCACCTCGGGATCAAAGCCATGGTTGCGGAAAATCTGAGCGATATCCTCGGCAGCCAAGCGCTCTTCTTCGCTGCATGCCGGCGTGATGCCGGTGTTCTGCAGCAGGTGGTTGATATAGTTCTGGGTGTTCGCCATGTGCGCTCCACATCCATAATCCGACAAATAGGCCCAATGCATGCACATTAGAACCGTATATAGTCGAAAGTATACCCCGAGCGAGCGCAAACGACCGAATTCGGGCCATCTTAACGCCCCGAGCGGACAAGGATATAGCCTAATCTCCATATCGGACTAAAATCATGGCAGCAAACCACCTTCCCATGCGAGGACTCTATGACGGCAAGCGACACGACCGCTATTAACAAAAAGGGAACGCCGGAACCCAGTTTCGATAAAACGGCCCAGCGCATCCTCAATCTTTTCTTTGTACTCAACAGTTCTCCCGAGCCGTTGACGACCGAACAAATCGTCTTGGATTCCGATTTGGGGTATGGCTCGGGCAACATCGACTCGGATAAGCGCAAGTTCCGCCGCGATCGCGACAAACTACTCGAACGCGGCATCGTAATCAAAGAGGTTCGCCTCGCCGGCGCGCAAGAGACCGAGGAAAGCTCGTGGACGATCGACCGCGAGCACACGTTTGCGGCAGGTGGGCTCATCACCGCAGACGATGCCGACATCTTGCTAGACGCCGTCGACCAGACGCTTGCGGCCGGCTCCTCCGCCTTTGCCGCGCCGCTTGCCGACATCCGGTCCAAGATTGCCTATCTCACCGGCATATCTGCCGCAGACGAGGCGCCGATTCACCGTTCTCCCACCGTCGATGCAGTTTGGAGCGCCTTTGCCGAGCGCTGTGCACTGCGCTTTTTGTATCAGAACGGTCGCGGCGAGCAGAAAGAGCGCACCGTCTGCGTCTACGGTATGTTCGAACACGATGGCACGGCGTATTTCTGCGGTCTGGACAATGCCACCGACAACATCAGAACGTTCCGCTGCGACCGCATCGTCCGTGCTTGGCGCCCCTCAAAGGCATACTCCATTCCCGCAGACTTCAATCTCAACGATTACCTGTTCTTTGAGTTCGATTTTGCCGACCGACCGCCCGTTGCGGCAACGTTCTCGTTCGCGCGCGAGTCGCAAGCCGATATGGTCAGCGGTCTCACGCGCGGGCGAGGCGATCTTGCACGCAGCGAAGAAGGATGGACCTGGACCGTTGACGTGCGCGACTTTGACGCCGCCGCCTCATTCTGCATGGCCCATGCCATGGACGGCATGAGGCCCGTTGCCCCCGATGCACTCAAACTGGCGTGGAACCACCTCATCGAAAGGACGGTGCATGAGCATGCCCGCTCGTAAACTCACCAGCGAGCAGAGACTCTCGCGTGCCATCGACATCATGGAAGCCCTCTACGCAGCCGGAAGCGCGGGGCTGACGAGAAATGAGATTTGCAGCCGCTTCGACATTTCCGGAGCTTCGCTGGACGAGATCCTCGATATCGTCTCGACCCTCGCTGATCGCGAGTCGGGCGCCCGCATTATCTGCGAGCGTAACGGCGAACACATATCCCTTACCGGCGATGCTGGACGCGTGCTGCCGCTGCGCCTGAGTGCCGCCGAAGGCGCCGTGCTCAATCATGAACTTGAATCACTGGGGATCGAGCCCCAGGCGGCGGCTCGGATTCGACATGCTCTCCTTCCCGAAGAGCTCGGCTACAATCAGCGCGTCGTCGACACTGTTGTCCGCGGATCGCACTGGCAGCAGCTCAGCAGCGCTATTCAGGACGGCGTTCGTTGCCGCATTACTTATCGTTCGATGGACGATGCACAGCCGCGCGAGCGCCTCATCGACCCCTTGCGCATCGCGACGCATGGCGATCAGACCTACCTGATTGCCTGGGACATCGAGGTTGATGGGCAACGTTCCTACCGCATGGACAAAATCGAAGGTCTTTCCCTCACCGAGGATTCCGTCGAGCGCCACGCGCCTTCGACCGCATCCCTTCACGACTCCCTCTCCCAAGCGGAGCAGAGCGCAAAGCTCCTCATGCCGCTCGACATGGCAGAGCGTCTAGACTGGGCAGGTATTATGTCGATCGAGCCAAACGGGGCAGGTGCGACAACAGTGATCGTGCGTTACGGCTCCGAGCGTTGGCTGCTCAGCCAGGTAATAGCAGCGGGCGGAGCCATCCACATTCTGGATGACCCCGCTCTGTCAAAGCGTCTATGCGATATGGCGAAGACCTTAGTCTGCCCGCTCTAGCGGCGCCGCTCGTGGCGTGCACGCCACAACTGCAGATAGTGACCGATCTGCGCCGATTCAATGCGCTGATAGGAACTCGTGGGCAGCGAAGTTAAAAACTTCTTGCCATAGCCCTTCGTCACTAGGCGTGGGTCGGCCAAGATGAGCACGCCACAATCGGTCGACGAGCGAATGAGGCGGCCGGCGGCTTGTTTGACCTCGAGCACAGCCTCGGGCAGCGAATAGCGTGCCCAGGCGCGATCTTCACGCAGATTACGCTCGCACGAGAGCGGGTCCGTGGGGCTCGAGAACGGCAACTTGGGGATGATGACGCAGCGCAGCGTCTCGCCGCTGGCATCAAACCCCTCCCAGAAGGCCTTGAGCGCAAAGAGCGACGAGGTCGGCTCGTTGATAAAACGGTCCCGCAGACGGCGCGGGGACGAATTTCGCTGCTGGCAGTTAAGCTCCAGGCCTGCACGGGCCAGTTTGGGCTCCACACGGGCGAACAGATCCTCCATGTCACGTCTGTTGGTGAACAGCGTGAGCACCGATCCACCCATGGCAAGATGGGCGTCGACCAGTACGCGCTCGAGTGCCGACAGATAGCCCTCGCGATCGCGCGGGTCGGGAATATCCCCGGCAACGACCACGGCCATATTTGAGTCGAAGTCATAGCTCGAATCCAGATGCAGCGACGAGGACGTCGAAACACCGATACGGTCGAGTCCGACAGCGTGGTTAAAGTGCTCAAAGCTCTTAGACACCGTCATGGTCGCCGAGGCAAAGATAGCCGTGTGGACCTCAGGCAGCCACTCGGTTGCCAAGGCCTCGCCAATGTCGATGCGCTCTGCGGTCATTGACTCGCCGCCGGCACGCAGTCTGCGGTTAACCTGCAGCGAGTACACGTAGTGCTCATCGGTACCATCGATGATGAGTTTGAGGTTCTCCGTTAGTTCGTGCAGACGATGCGAGATATCACTCAGGTCGACAACGATCTCGGGCTTATCGCCGGCGACGGCTTGCACCAGCGCATCGACACTCTTGTCCGCTTGCTCCAGTGCGTCGATGGCGGCATGGGCCGACTGCATAAAATCATGCCAGTCGTCCGATTCGCGCAGCTCGGGGCCAATCCATAGATTGGCATTGTCATAACCCCCACGGGCACGGCGGCCGAGCTCACGAACGCCATCGAACACGTCGGCGATTGCCATGCTCGCACGGGCGACGGTGGATGTCGCCTTGGCGGTTAGGCCAAGATAGAGCGTGAAGCCCTCGGAAGTCGCCAAATCACGGGAAACCTGGCTCAGCGCACCGGAGCTCGAACCGCCCAGGCGCTCAAACAGAACGCGTGACTCATCGGCCGAGACCACGCGCGCCCACTGGCGGCGAGCCTCGCGCTCGATGGAATGGGCCTCGTCGACTACCCAATGGCGAATCGGGGGCAAAATCCTACCCTCGGCAGCGACATTGCGGAACAACAGCGAGTGGTTGGTGACCACCACGTCGGCATGCGCCGCACGGCGACGCGCGCCGTGAACCAGACATTTGTCGGGGAAGAACGGGCATAGGCGACGGGCACACTCGCGCGAGGCCGTCGTAAAGTCGGGACGATTGACGCTGCGCCAGCGAATGCCAAGCGAATCGAGGTCGCCGTCTGCCGACTGGCACACGTACGCCATGATGACCGCAACTGCCGTGAGCGTGTCAGCCGGATCGCGCTTGGTGGTGATCTCGACCTGGCCGCGACTCATGCGCTCGAGCTTGCGCAGGCACGGATAGTGGTCATAGCCCTTGAGGGCGCAAAATGACAGGCCGGCGTCCAGTTGTTCGGCAAGTTTTGGCAGCTCATGGTACATGAGTTGGTCGGCGAGATTATTCGATTTGGTCGCAATGCCAACGGTAATGTTGTTACGGCGTGCAGCCTCGGCAAAAGGCACCAGATAGGCCATCGACTTACCGACGCCCGTACCCGCCTCGATTACACGGTGCGTACCCGTGACGAGCGCATCGCGGACCTCGAGTGCCATCGCAATCTGCTCATCACGCGGCTCGTAGGTGGGATACATGCGATTGACCAGGCCGCCCGGAGCATAATCCGCCTCGATTTCTTCGCGGCTCGGCATCTTGAGGACCGGCAGTTCGTCGGCATCCACGCGATCGTCGGCACGGTCGGCCTTGAGAACGTCGGCGCGTGCGGCGCTGAGTGAGAAGATGGAGCCCGGGTTCTGACCCGCCAAAAACGAGAAGATGGGACGATAAGACCAAGGCACATCGGGATGCATATCGGCCAAGCGCGTCATAAGACCCTGAGGCAGGTCGGTGAGCGCCACGAGCAGCACGCGCCACACCCCACACAGAGCGTCGACATCGGCATTCGCACGATGCGACACCGAGTCACAGCCGAACAGGTCGGCCATAAAGGACAACTTGTGCGACGCCAGGCGCGGCAGTGCGATGCGAGACAGCGCCAATGAATCGATCCAAATATCGCTGACGTTAACTCCGCCCTTGACCGACTCGATAAACGAGCGGTCGAAGGTGGCGTTATGAGCGATGACTGGGCAACCGCCGACAAAATCGGCGAGAGCAGCCACGGCGTCGACGGCCGACGGAGCGTCAGCCACATCGGCGTTCGTAATGCTCGTGAGCTCGGTAATCTCGGCGGGAATCAACTGCTTGGGATGCACAAAGGTATCGAAGCGGTCAACGACCTCGCGGCCCGAGAGTCGGGCCGCGGAAATCTCAATCAGCTCATTGTCTTGCACCGAAAGACCCGTGGTCTCGGTGTCGAGGACGATGACATCCTCCTCGATAAGCCCGAACGACTGCGTCTTGGCACGCTCGGCAAGCGTGGCATAGGAATCGATGACAAACTGCGGCGTTCCAGGAGATACGGCGTCCTTGATTAGCATGCAATGCCCGCTCGGCGAAGGCCCATGCGAATCAGGCTGTCACAGACCTGCGGGAACGTCATATCGTCCGTATGGCGAATCTCATCCGGATACAGCGACGTATCGGTCATGCCCGGAATCGTATTGGTCTCGAGGATAACGGGGCCGTCCTCACTCACGATAAAGTCGCTGCGCGAGATGCCCAGGCAACCGAGGGCCTTGTGGGCAGCACAGGCAAGTTCCTGGGCGCGAGCGTAGTTCTCGGGCGAAATCTGAGCCGGAATGCGATGGATATCCGTGGGGTCGACGTACTTAACGTCCAGATTGTAGAACTCACAGTCCTCGGGCTTGCGAATCTCGACGATCGGCAGGGCGCGCACTTCGTCCTCGCCATACACGCCCACCGTGATCTCGGTTCCCTCGATGCACTTCTCGACCAGCACCTTATCGCCGTACTCAAAGGCCTTGGCGATGGCGGCAGGCAGCTCGGAAGGCTCGTGAACCAGGGAGATACCATAGCTCGAACCATTGACGGCGGGCTTCACAAAGCAGCGCTCGCCACAAACCTCGACGATGTGATCGATATCGACTTCGTCGCCCGTCTCGAGTGCCAGACCAGGGGCAATGGGGATTCCTGCCTTGGCGTACAGGAGCTTCGAGACCTCCTTATCGGCACCACAGGCGCTCGCAAGCACGCCCGAGGCCGTGTAGGGGATACCCAAGGTCTCCATGGCGCCCTGCACGGCACCGTCCTCGCCGCCTGCTCCGTGCATGGCGATAAACGCCACGTCAAAACCGCCGGTTGCCATGGTCACCATAAAGTTATCGGCAGCCGTGTCCAGCAGTTCAACCGAGGTGTAGCCGGCCTCCTTCAGGGCCGCCACGACGTTCTTTCCCGAATTGAGCGAAATCTCGCGCTCAGCGGAATGACCACCCGCCAAGACCGCTACGTGCATGTTCTCTAGGCTTTTACCCGGCATGGGCAGACTCCTCCTCTATAATTTCTGCAGCTGATACCATATTGTAGCGATACCCTCTACGTTTCCCCAAAATCGAAAGGCTTCCATGAATCCCAGGACTAAATCTCAGGACATTCGCGACTTGAGCCAAAACGATATCCGCGAGCTTGTTGCCGAACTTGGCCAGCCCGCCTTCCGCGCGAAGCAGCTCATCGAATGGGTCTTTGAGAAGAACGTTTGTTCGTTTGATGAAATGACCAACCTTCCTAAGGCTTTCCGCGAGCAGCTGAAAGAGGCGTTTGCCTTCGATACACCGACGGAGCTCACCAAGCAGGTTTCCAGGGACGGCTCTCGCAAGTATCTTCTTGAGTACCATGACGGTATTTCCGTCGAGACCGTCGGCATGCCTCGTCGCAACAAGCTTTCTGTCTGTGTTTCCACCCAGGCCGGCTGTGGCATGGGCTGCGCTTTTTGCGCTACCGGCCTCAACGGCCTCAAGCGCTCGCTGACCGCACAGGAGATCGTCGACCAGGTACTTCATGTATCCAATGACTTTGGCGAGCGCGCCACGAGCGTTGTCTTCATGGGTCAGGGCGAGCCGTTTGCCAACTATGATGAGGTTCTCAAGGCCCTACGAATCCTCAACGACCCCGACGGTATCGGCATTGGTGCGCGCCACCTTACCGTCTCCACCAGTGGCGTTATTCCCGGCATCCGCAAATTTGCTGACATTCCCGAGCAGTTTACGCTCGCCGTTTCGCTGCACTCCGCCATCCAGTCCACGCGCAATAAACTCATGCCTGGCGTTAAAAAGTACACGCTGCTGCGTTTGCATGAGGCACTGCAGCTCTACACCGAGAAGACGGGTCGCCGCCCAACTTATGAATACGCCATGATCGAGGGCGTCAACGACACGAACCCCGAAATGCAGGCACTCTGCGACTTCTGTGAGGGAACGCTCTGTCACGTTAACCTGATTCAGCTTAACGATATCGAGGGCAGCCCGCTCAAGCCGTCTCCGATCCATAAGGTCGAGGATCTTCAGCGTCGCCTTGAGTCGCGCGGCATCGAGACCACGATTCGTAATTCTCGTGGCAACGACATCGACGCTGCCTGCGGTCAGCTGAAGCAACGCTTCAAGGTTCAGAAGAACGCATAGGGGAGTCGCACCCCAATACGTTTCATGTGAAACATCGAACGGCCCCGGTTGCAGGATATGCAACCGGGGCCGTTTCATTTATTGAACTCAATTTTGGACCAGCTGCTACCTTTCCCATTTTTTACGGACAAAATAAGGGTCCCTTGTCTCATGAATCAGACAAGGGAACCTCAAAATATGCAGGGTAATTGTTAGGTACCTAATAACCAACGTTCTCCCATTGATGATTAACCCGATCCTGATTAATCCTGGGATTCTTAGTTACCTGAGCGGTTCGCATAGCAACATCTTCCGTCATTACATCCATTTTCTTCTTTGATGTATCGACAATATCCTGCGCATCACGCAGCAAACGGCCACGAAGCTCATCATCGGTCGCAATTTTATAACCAGCGAAAGCGCCTGCAACCACCGTAGTCGCAAGAGCAACAGCAGCCAGAATCTTATTCTTCATCCTGAGCTCCTTGGTCAAATTGAATCATCTCACCAAGAATTCGAGACAGTTCCTCTTCATCTTTGAATTCAATCTCAATCTTATTCTTACCGCGGGAGCTCTTCACTCGCACGTTAGTATTGAAAACCTGGCGAAGAACACGAGCAGCCTTCTTAAATGACTGAGGCGTTACAGGTCTCGGAGTCTTTGGTGTTTCTCCGGCAGAAAACAACGGTGCAAGATTTTCTGTCGCACGGACCGAAAGTCCTTCGGCCACAACCTTTTCTGCCAGACGAATGCGCGCATCCTCATATGGAACCGCAAGAATCGCTCTCGCATGGCCTGCAGTGAGCTTGCCTTCGAAAATCATCTGCTGCACGACCTCGGGGAGATCGAGGAGACGAAGCGAGTTTGTAATAGCAGAACGAGATTTGCTGACCGCCTTTGATAATGCCTCCTGCGTCATACCACTTGCATCGATAAGCTGGCGATACCCCTTTGCCTCTTCAACGGGATTCAAATCGGAACGTTGAAGATTCTCGATAAGCGCCAGGGCAAGCATCTCTTCATCATTAACATCTTTAATGATGACGGGCAGTTCTTCAAGACCAGCAAGTTTCGACGCCTGATAACGGCGTTCACCGGCAATGATCTCATAACCGTTACCATGTTTGCGAACCAACAGCGGTTGCAAAACACCGTGTTCCTGAATTGACTCGGACAACTCCCTGAGTTCAGTTTCATTGAAGTGAATACGTGGCTGATTCGGGTTTGGAACGATATCTTCAATCGGAAGCTTCGTTTCTGCTGCAGCATTTGAAGCTGAAGCTGCAGAACCACCGGTCTCATATTCAGCTTCAGACACGAGCGCGTTTAGTCCACGGCCTAATCCACCGCGCTTCTTCACACTAGGCACGCTTGATCACCTCTTTTGCAAGGTTCATATATGCTTTTGCACCCTTATTTTGGGGTGCATAGGTAATTACAGGCTCACCAAAAGACGGAGCTTCGGAGATTTTAACTGTACGAGGAATCAATGTTTTAAATGCTTTGTCGCCAAAGTACGACTGAACCTCTTCAACGACCTGATTTGAAAGAGAAGTACGCGAGTCATACATCGTCATAAGCACGCCATACGTATCCAAACCCTTATTCAGACGCGATTTAACCATCTTCATTGACTCAAGAAGCTTCGTTACGCCCTCAAGCGCGTAATACTCGCACTGAATTGGGATCAAAACGCTATCTGCAGCCGTTAGTGCATTGATGGTTAGAAGTCCAAGCGAAGGCGGGCAGTCAATAAAGATGAAGTCAAACTCATCCTGAATCGGCTCAAGCAGATCTTTTAGACGTGTTTCGCGTGCAATTGCACTCACAAGCTCAATTTCTGCGCCTGCAAGCTGAATTGTTGCCGGAATAACGAACACCTTTTTACAGTTCGTATCAAGAACGAGCGATTCTGCAGGCACGTCATTCAACAATGCATCATAAATACAGTGATCAAGGTCTTCTTTTTCGATTCCAAAACCACTCGTGCTATTACCTTGCGGGTCAAAATCGACAATGAGCGTCTTCCGACCTTGTTCACCCAGTGCTGCGGCAAGATTTACAGCCGTCGTCGACTTACCAACACCGCCTTTTTGGTTGATGATTGCAATGATACGCGTGTTTTTTGCGCTCTTGGAACGCTTAACGTCGCGAAATCCCACGGTCCCTCCTGGTGTGTATTAATGCCGTTAAACGGAGGATGTTTCACGTGAAACATTCCGATTCGTTATCAACTACGATGTTTCACGTGAAACATTTTGAGTCGACACTATCCATTATGTTTCACGTGAAACATCTAAGCAAGCGGATTCTTCTTCGCCATGCCATTAGCACGCGGAAGAGTAACGGATGCTGGACGAGACTTCTTAAGAATGATGAACTCACGATGCCCTAAGCCATCAGGCAAATCTAATTCATCGGTGAAAAGCGCTGTAAAGCCGCAGATCTTAGAAGCAGCCTCGCCAGAATCAAGCTCTTCATCTGTGGGATTGCCCTTAGTAATGACAAAGAGTCCACCGTCTTTCAAATAAGGAGAAGCATATTCAACAAGAACCGGGAACGGAGCAAGTGCACGAGCAGTAACAACAGCAAATTGCTTCTTATGAGAACGTGCATATTCTTCTAGACGATCATGAACAGCATGGGCGTGCTTCAGGCCAAGGCTCTTAACAAAAGAGTTAACAGCATCAACTTTCTTACCAACTGAATCGATATAGGTTGCCTTACGGCCACTGGCAATAGTCAGAGGAATACCAGGGAAACCAGCACCAGTACCCATATCAAGCAGCGCACCCTCAGGGGCCTTATTGATATAAGGAAGTAATACAAGTGAGTCCAGAATGTGAAGAACTGCAGCATCGTCAACATTCAGAATGCGCGTAAGATTAGTAGCCTTATTGGTCTCCAATACAAGATCCAGGTGCTGAATACAGGCCCGAAGCTCGTCATCGGAAACCTTCAATGAATAGTCTTTGCAATACGAAGCAAGACGGCTAAGCATCTGGTTTGCTTGCTCATCAGTCAACACAAACAAGACGACTCCTTTCTGACAAAAATCAGTGTATCGAGAACTTTTGACAAAAAAAGGGGACGTGGAAACCACGTCCCCTTAGCATAAGCTCAAGCAGATTATCGAGCAACAATCACTACGTGACGATCGGGGTCAGAGCCCTCAGAATGGGTATCGACCGCATCGTTGCCACGAAGTGCAATATGAACCAGTCGACGCTCATAGGCATTCATGGGCGGAAGCGAAACACTCTTATGAGTGCGAATAGCACGCTCGGCAGCAGACTGAGCCATGGATGCGACCTTGTCTTGACGGCGGCTCTTGTAGCCCTCAACGTCCACCACAACGGGATACCTAAAGCCAAGTTTACGGCTCACCAGAAGCGAGAACATGACCTGAAGGGCATCAAGCGTACGACCGTGACGACCAATGAGAACAGCAAGGTCAGGAGCCGTTACGTCCAGAATCAGCTCGCCCTCATCGCCCTCATACTCATCGATAGGAGAGTTGGCGGCATCGAAGTGCGAAAGGATGGAACGCAGAATAGAAATCGCAACATCGGCAATGGTGTCAAGCTCCTCATCAGTCAGCTCTTCACCAGCCTTGTAGCGCTGTGCAATCTCGGGATAATCGCCCGCAACCTGCGGGGCAACCTCCTCAAGCATATCCTCGATGATCTCTTCAGACATAACGTACTCCAAAAGTTAGGTACCTAAATAAGATTGATATCCCGACTACTTCTTCTTGTGCGGACGCGGCTTCTTCTCGCGGCGCGTGACCTCGACCTGCAGCGGGGCGTTCTTAAGACGCTCCTCCTCATCGGCCTTGGCCTTTTCGATAACCTTCTGCGTCACGAAGATCTGCTGGATAACCTGCCAAGCAGAAGATACATCGTAATAGAGCAGGACGCCGACGGGCAGGCTCCAGCCCATCCAGAGCATCATGACGGTCATGACGACGGCCATCATGCGCATGCTCTGGGCCTGCTGACCGGTCTGGTTACGCGACATGTACAGCTGCGGAATCAGGGTCAGGACGGCAAACAGGATCAGGCAGACCAGCGCCGGCAGTGCAGCCATAAAGCCATCGGCAAAGGAAGCGCTCGGCGTCGTAGTCAGGTCGGGCAGGATGTTGAAGAACGAGAAGGTGCCCTCGTCAAAGTACTGCGGCAGGTTGCGCAGCAACGTGAACAGGGCGAACAGGATAGGCATCTGGATCAGCAGCGGCAGACAACCAGCCATGGGGTTGAACTTGTTCTCGCTGTAGAACTTCTGCATCTCCTCGGCCTGACGCTGGGGATCGTCTGCATAGCGCTCCTGGATCTCGAGCATCTTAGGCTGCAGCACCTGCATGCGAGCCGTCGACTTGGTCGACTTGAGCATAAGCGGCGTCAGCAGCAGACGGATGATGACCACCAGGATGATGATGGACAGGCCCCAGTCGACCGCAAAGGTCTGGATGAGCTTGAGCAGCTCAAAAAGGATGTTAACGATCCAATCCCACATGTAAGTTTTCCTCCGATAGCGAGTGCCCGCTAAGGCACAGGGTCATAACCGCCGACGTGCAGGGGATTGCAGCGAGCGATGCGCCTCACGGCAAGCCAGCAGCCTCTAAAAACACCGTACTTCTCAATCGCCTGGATAGCGTATTGCGAGCACGTTGGGTAATAAATGCAGGCGTCAGGCAATAAGGGCGAAATAACCTGTTGATATATGCGAATAGGAGCGATGGCAACACGTCGCAAAACGTGATTGCTCATCGCTCCTCCCCGGCAACGCCGGCGCGTTTCATAAGCGAACGCAACGCCTTGTCCATCTCCTGCGGCGAGGAAACCCTCGTTTTGGGAGTCGCGAACAAGATGATGTCATAACCCGCAACGGGAAATCCACAGCTGCGGGCGGCCTCGCGCATCACGCGCTTAGATCGGTTGCGCACCACAGCACAACCGAGTCGTTTAGCACCAACGAAGGCGACCCTTCCGGAGTCGCCTTCGCCAACCGATTCACATATGGTCATTCGAATCAGAGGGTGATTGAAACGACGCCCCTGACTGAACACATGCTCGAAATCTTGCCGAGACTTAATAGTCTTCATGCGAGATGTGTGTATCGCTGCTAGACAGTGAGACGCTTGCGGCCCTTGGCGCGACGACGGGCGAGCACGGCACGACCACCCTTAGTGGCCATACGGGCACGGAAGCCATGGGTCTTGGCACGCTTACGCTTATTAGGCTGATACGTACGCTTCATCTTAAGTTCCTCCTGCTGCATTTCGAGTGTCCGCGGGGGCGCGGACGCAGATATAGACACGTGAGCTTGAAGATTGTAGGGAAATCAATGTTCAAATGTCAAGAAATCAAAGGTAAAAGGTTGCAAAGAGTACACGGTTCCCCCATAAGCAGAATCGGCATTTGAGGCAGCAGACAACTTTTCACGAAATTTCATCGAGTTTTCAACAGGTCATGTTGGAAATGTTGAGAACTTTTCGTCCGTTTTCCAAAGTTTTCAACATGTTTTGAAAACTTGTCGAAAGATGAGAAACATTGCGCGGTGAGCTACTATTTGTTCAAAACCTTTTGAAAGATTGCGAGCGGCATGTCTGACGACTTCTACACCATGGTCGATTCCGGTGATCCGGCACCCGACAACGAGCACATCACCGGCGTGCGCGAAGAACGCAACGAGGGTGAGCAGGTCACCGCACAAGCACCGAAGGCCATGTATGCAGCGCGCATCGCGGTCTACGATGACATGCTGTCGACACCGCGTGTCATCGTCATCGAACCGCAAGACGTCCGTACCTACCTGGAAGAGACAACCAACACCGTCTACCAGTGCATGAAAGAGCAGGGGGGACGCATCTCGCTGATGGTTATCCGCGAGATTGTCGAAAACTTTATCCACGCGCATTTTGCAGAGCCCATCATCTCGATTCTCGACGGTGGCGACACCATTCGCTTTGCCGATCAGGGTCCGGGCATCGACGACAAAGAGCGTGCCTTCGATTTTGGCGTAACCAGTGCAAACAGCAAGATGAAACGGTATATCCGCGGCACCGGCGCCGGGTTTCCCATGGTACAGGAGTACTTGGAAAACGCCGGCGGTGCCGTCTCCATCGAGGACAACATGGGCAACGGCACCGTCGTGACGGTAAGTCTGAACCCCAAGCGCGTGCAGGAAATCGAGCGTGCTGGCGGGCGCGGGGCAGCCGTGCGACCCGAAACGGAGCAGCCGGCATATCCCATGCCGGGCGCCTTCGCGCAGCAACCCGCGGCAATGCAGCAGGTGCAACAGCAAATGCCTCCTATGCTGCAGCCCGGCATGCCCCCCGTGCAAGAGCCCCAGGCACCCTCGGGCGCGATTCCCCAGAACATACCCGATGCAATGCCAGCGATGGGCCAGGATGTGGGAAACTTACAGCAGATGGCAGGCGCATCGGCTACACAGCAGATATCCTATCAACCGAACCCGCAAGGGTATCCGGCTCAATACGCGCCGCAAACGGGATATGCGCAGGCATACCCCCAGCAATACCCGCTGGGATACCAGCAGCCGTACCAACAAATGCCCCAGGCGCAGTACAACCCATGGGCCCAGCAGATGCCTCCGCAGCCTTACCAACAGTGGCCGCAAAGTTTTCAACAGCAGCCGCTGCCCATGCAGAGTTCTCAACAACCAGCAGCTCAAATGATGTATCCTAATGCGGCGAATCAATATGCACAGCCGCAGCAAAACGTATTTGTGAGCGAGCGCGGCGAAGCGGCGCTGGGCTATCTGGCTCAAAACCAGGAGTGTGGCGCAACCGACCTGGCGCGAGCGTTTGGAAACTCAGCACCCACGTGGTCGCGGACGCTCAACGACTTGGCACAGGCCGGCTTGATAATCAAACATGGCCAGAAATATCATCTGACCGAGATAGGTAGCACTCGCGTGCGAGCCCAAAGCTAAGGAACGGGAGAAACAGTGGACGAGGAAGCAAGCATCATCCTGGGGGATGCCATCGCCTTTTGTCAGCGCGACGGCCAAGATGCACGCCTCATCAATATGCTGGGACAATCGCGCGCCGTGAGTTTAACCGAGGACACTCTGACGATTGAGGCCCCTTCACGCTTTGCCATCGCTCAGCTCAAAAAGCATCAGCCGACCATCGAGGCGTACCTAGAAGAGATCGCCTTTGCACCGATTGCGCTCAATATCGTGGCACCGCAAGGCGCCTCGGCAAATACGGCCCCGGTCACTCACCCGGTAGCGACCACCACCGCAGCGGCAACGCCGGCGCCCGAGCCTCGACGCGACGATGTTTCCCGTGAAACCATGGCACCGCAGCCGGCCGCTTCGGTCGCACCGGCGGTAGAGCCAGCCCCCTCACCCATCCCGACCGCCACGCATATGCCCGTGGCACACGAGGCGACACCCGGCGAGGAATCGGGCATTGCAATCAAAAACACGTTGTCCGCCGACGATTTCCGCCGCATGATGACCCAAATGAATGGCAGGCCGCCGGCGAAAAGCGCGAGTTCGTCCGCAGTGCCGGCAGCACCTTCGGCGGCGGCCACCGCGGCAGTCGAGAAAAACGCGGACGGGGCACCCCTCGCAGCGAATTCGAAATTCACGTTTGAAAACTTCGTCTTCGGACCGGAGAACAGCCTTGCCTACCGATCGGCGCTCAAATTCGCCATGCTTGCAGACACGCCCGGTACCTGCACGTCGCTGTTCATCTACGGCAAATCGGGCCTGGGCAAGACGCACCTGCTGCTCGCCATCAAAAATGAACTGGCAGAGAAATCGCCCGAGATCAAGGTGAAGTACGCCAACTCGCAGGCATATCTGGACGACTTGATGACGGAATTCGACCGCCAAAAGAAGAGCAACGCCCCCATTATGCAGGCGTACCACGGCGTCGACGTGCTTATCATCGATGACATCCAGAACATCATCGGCAAGCGCGCGAGCGTGGATTACTTCTTCCAGTTGATGGACGAATTTATCCGTAACAACAAGAAGGTCGTGATCGCCGCCGACCGCGCCCCCAAGGACCTTAATATGGACGAGCGCCTGACCAGTCGCTTTAATGCCGGTCTGCTGTGCCTGGTGGCGGAGCCCAGCTACGAGATGAAGTACAAGATTTTGCAGCGTTATTACGAGAACACGATCGCCGCCGCACCCGAGGCAGGCAACGACTCGCTGCTGGCGGCCTACGGGGGCGACGGCGGACATCTGACCGACGCGCACTTTAAACACATGGCCGAGGTCTCGGGCACCAACATCCGCGAGCTCGAGAGCTTTTGCGAGCGTTGTGCCGGCGAAGCGGGCGATCGCGAGCGCGAGGGCGGGGAGCTCACCTTTGACGACATCGACGCCATCGCCAACCAGTACTTCGACACATCGGCCAAGAAGATCAATGTGCAGACGGTCCAGTCCGTCATCGAAGAGCAATACGGCGTGACGCACGAGGAACTCATCGGGCCTCGCCGCAACGCCAATATCGCCAAGGCGCGCCATATCGCTATCTACCTGGCGATCGAGATGTGCGAGATGACGACGACGGCCGTGGGCGCCGAGTTTGGCAACCGCAACCACTCGACCGTCAGCACGAGCTATAAAAAGGTTCAAAAGATGATTCAGGAAGACCGGACTGTTACTGAAGACCTCAAGTCACTGCGCGATAAAATTACACTGCGCTCCTAGGTAAATGGACACACCTGTTGAAAACTTGTCGAAACGGCGGTTATAAGGTGTCAAAAACTCGAGCCGCGGTGATGAAAAGTTTTGCGCAGGTTTTGAACGTGGAAAACACACCCGGTTGCACACAGGTTCCTGTCGATTCTCTTTTTAGGGCTGACCTGCACTTTTAGGAGTAATCAACAGTTTCGTCAGTACTATTACTATTATTAAGATATTTATATCTATAGAAAGGTATTAAAAGATGAAGTTCACCGTCAGCCAGAGCTCGCTTACGCAAGCCATCGGCGTCGTTATGAAAGGCGTCGCTTCGGCATCCACCCTTCCTATTCTGTCGGGCGTGCTCGTTAAGGCACAAGACGGCATCTTGGAATTCCAGACCTCCAACTACACCATCTCGATTCGTCACCGCATTGCGGCTCATGTCGAAGAGGAGGGCGAGATGGTGATTCCCTGCAAGATGCTCTCCAACATCACCAAGACCCTTCCCGATGCCCCGGTCACCTTTGAGCTGTCCGAGCGTCAGGTTTTGATTGGCTGCGAGAAGAGCTCTTTCCGCCTCAATACGCTCGATGCCAACGACTTCCCCGAGTTCCCGGCATACGCCATCGAGAGCGCCGTCGAACTGCCGACCGATATCCTGTCCGAAATGGTAAGTCGCGTATGGCGCGTCACCTCGACTGACAAGGCCCGCCCCATCCTGGGTGGCGTGCACATGAAGGTCGAGAACAACACCGTGCGCCTGGTGGCGACCGACTCCTTCCGTCTGGCCGTGTGTGATACGCAGGTCGAGACCTCGACCCTCGAAGGTTCCTTTGAGCTCAACGTGCCTGCCGACGCCTTCAACGATGCTCTGAGCATCATGGCCAGCCAGGCGACCATCATGATCGGCGCCACCGACACCCAGGTTGTCTTTGAGGCCGGCAACACCACCTACGTGTCGCGCCGCATCGAGGGCGTATATCCCAATTACAAGCAGCTCATCCCCGATTCGTGCGTGACGAGCGTCAAGATCGACGTAGCCGCCTTTAACGCCGCCCTTAAGCGTGTGGCCGTTATCGCGAGCGCCAACCCCGCTGTCAAGTTTGAGATTGACGTCGAGAACGGCCAGATGGGCCTGTCCTCCATTTCCAACGACCAGGATCTGGCGCAGGAGACGATCGATGTCGAGGCCGAAGGCGAGTCGGGCACCATCGCCTTCAACTACCACTACATCTTTGGCTGCCTCAATGCCCTGTCCAAGGAGAAGGAGATCACGCTGGAGCTCAAGAGCTATTCGCAGGCTGGCATCTTCAAGTCCTACGACAAGATCAACTACCTGTACCTGGTCATGCCGGTACGCATCTAGCACTGCCCATGACCATGTTCGCACGCGATCTTTCCGTTGCGCGCTATCGCAGCTTCGACAGTTACCGCCTTGCCCTGAGCGACGGTGTGACAGTGCTCGCAGGTCCCAACGCGGCGGGAAAGACCAACCTCATAGAGGCGCTGCAGCTTTTGACGAGTGGCGCCTCGTTTAGGCATCCGACCGCAGCCGAGCTCGTGTACGACGGCGTGGGCTCATGCAAGGTCGAGCTGAGGCTCGAAGGCGATGGGCGCGTGCTGGACATGGGACTGAGCGTGGAAGACGGCAAGCGTTCGTTTAGTCGCAACGGCAAGCGCTGCGCTGCGTCCGGCGTGCGCGGGGTGCTGCCGAGCGTTCTGTTTTGCCCGGACCACCTGGATATGGTCAAGCGGGGTGCCAGCGTGCGCCGCACCGCACTTGATGACTTTGGCGTTCAGCTGAGTGCGCGCTATGCCGATCTGGCTAGTGCCTACGGGCGCTGCGTGACCCAGCGCAATGCACTGCTCAAGGAGACCTGGTGCTGCCGCGAGATGCTCGGCGCCTGGAACGAATCTATCGCCCGCGCCGGTTCGGCCCTGCTCGTGCATCGTCTGGCTCTGCTCGACCGACTGTCGGGCCATGTGCGCGACGCCTATGGCCGCGTGGCATCTGGCGAGCCCGCCGGTGTGTCCTATGTGTCCACGCTTGGCGACCTGCCTCGCACCGAGGATCGCGACGAGCTCAGGGGGTGGGCGTACGAGCACATGCTCTCGGCGCTCGATGAGCGCGCCGACGAGGAGATCCGCCGCGGCGTGACGCTCGTGGGTCCGCATCGCGACGAGATTGAGTTTTCCGTCGCGGGCCGATCGGCCCGTTCATTTGCCAGCCAGGGCCAGCAGCGAACGCTGGTGCTTGCCTGGAAGGTGGCAGAGGTGGCCGTGGCGCGCGATATCCTGGGCACCGCGCCGCTGCTGCTTTTGGACGACGTGATGAGCGAGCTCGACGCCGGGCGCCGAGGCGCTTTTCTGCAGCTGATCGGCGACGACATCCAGACGGTCATAACCACGACCAACTTGGGGTACTTTACCGATGACCTGCTCGATCGAGCCAAGGTGGTGAGCATGGGTGAGGCGCGCTAATTACGAGCGAGAGAGCGAAACGGTCGCCTTCAGCGGCTTTTTAAACGCAGAACGCCAGCGCATTCTGGCCGCGGCGACGCCCGAGCGCCGCGCACAGATGGAGGCCGCCGAGGAGTCGCGCGCGGTCTATCGCGCATGGAACGCGGTGTGCTCGGGTACGCGCGAGGGGCGGCATATGACGGGGCTGCGCTACCTGCCCGAGTCCAATGAGCTGCTGGTGTATCTCGACTCGCCCTCGTGGACGCAGGAAATGACGCTGTTGCGCGAGATCATTCGCGCGCGCATGGAGCGCGCCGGTGCGCATGTGGACGGCCTGGTGTTCAAAACCACCGCGCCCGGTCACACGCCGCCCGCCGCCAAGCAGCGCCTGCGCCCGGCGACGACCGAGCGCCCGCCGGCCCCGCATGCTGATCTGGATGATGCCGAGCGCGAGGAAATCGAGCGCCAAGTGGCACCCATCGAAGACCAAAAACTGCGCGAGGCCCTCGAGAATGCCATGAGAGCCAGTGCCGAGTGGGCCAAGGGCGTGCAAAGCAAAAAAGAGCCTTAAATCGCATCTGGTGGCCTTATAGAGCCAAATACCCTCGTTCCCGAGGGTATTTTTTTACGATAAACTAGTAAGGCTGTACACATTTTCTTGACTGAAGGAGGACGTGTGGCAAACGAAAACGATTACGATGGCGGCGAGATTAAGATTCTCGAAGGTCTCGAGGCCGTTCGTAAGCGCCCGGGCATGTATATCGGCTCGACGAGCGCCAGCGGTCTGCATCACCTGGTGTGGGAGATCGTTGACAACTCCGTCGACGAGGCCATGGCCGGTTTCTGCACCGAGATCCAGGTGACGGTCCACGCCGACAACTCCATCACGGTCGTCGACAACGGGCGCGGCATCCCCGTCGACGAGCACCCTGTTAAAAAGATCCCGACGCTCGAGGTCGTCATGACGATCTTGCACGCCGGCGGTAAGTTCGATAACTCGGCCTATAAGGTTTCGGGCGGCCTGCACGGCGTTGGCATCTCCGTCGTCAACGCACTGTCCAAGCGCGTGGTCGTTCAGGTTCGTCGCGACGGCAACACCTACGAGATGGAGTTCTCGCGCGGCAAGACCGTTAAGAAGATGGAGGTCGTGGGCACCTCGAATTCGACGGGCACCACCGTCACCTTCTGGCCCGACGACGAGATCTTCGAGACATGCATCTACGATTTCGATACGCTGCACAACCGTCTGCAGGAGACGGCGTTCCTCAATAAGAACCTCAAGATCGTGCTGACCGACGAGCGCGAGGCGACTCCCCATGTGGAGGAGTTTTGCTACGAGGGCGGCATCATCGACTTCGTCAAGTTCCTCAACGAGGGCAAGGACGTCCCCGAGGCCTTTAAGGAGCCCATCTACATCGAGGGCAAATCGGACCCGGACGCGCCTGTGACCAAGATGGGCGAGGTCGAGGTTTCCCTGCAGTGGAATAGCGGCTACGGCGAGAACGTCATGTCGTTTGCCAACGACATCTACACTCCCGAGGGCGGCATGCACCTTGAGGGCTTCCGCACCGCGCTCACCCGCGTGATCAACGATTACGCGCGCAAGCAGAACCTGCTCAAGGAAAAAGACGCCAACCTGACCGGCGACGATGTGCGCGAGGGCCTTTCGGCCGTTATCTCGGTCAAGCTGCCCGATCCGCAGTTTGAGGGCCAGACCAAGGCCAAACTCGGCAGCTCCTATATGCGCGCGCTCACGCTCAAGATTGTGACCGACGGCCTCGCCGATTACTTGGAGGAGCATCCCAAGCCCGCCCGCGAGATCGTCAAGAAGGCGCAACAGGCCTGCAAGGCGCGCAACGCCGCCCGCAAGGCGCGCGAAGCGACGCGTCGCAAGAGCCTGCTCGAGACGGCGTCCCTGCCCGGTAAGCTCGCCGACTGCTCGGTGCGCGATGCCGAGCTGACCGAGCTCTTCATCGTAGAGGGCGACTCGGCAGGCGGTTCGGCCAAGGACGGCCGTCGCCGAGACATCCAGGCGATTCTGCCCCTGCGCGGCAAGATTTTGAACGTCGAACGCGTTGGTGACCATCGCGCGTTCTCGAGTGACACCATCCAGTCGCTGATTACCGCGATCGGCTGTGGCGTCACGACGAGCGCCGGCGACGGCGGCGACTTCGATATCACCAAGGCGCGCTACCACAAGATCATCATCATGACCGATGCAGACGTCGACGGTGCACATATCCGCATCCTGCTGCTGACGTTCTTCTACAAGTACATGCGTCCGCTGATCGATGCCGGCTACGTCTATGTTGCCTGCCCGCCCATCTTTGGCATTAAGGTGCGCAACAAGATCCACTACGTGTATCCCAACGGCCGCCAGCCCGAAGACGAGATCCTGCGCGACACCATCCAGAGTCTGGGCCTGAACCCCGACGACAACGACGAGGACGGCAAGGCCAAGGACGGCAAGATCACCAAAAAGCGCAAGGGCTATACCGTCCAGCGCTACAAGGGCCTGGGCGAGATGGACCCCAAGCAGCTTGCCTCGACGACGATGGATCCCAAGACCCGCATCCTGCAGCGCGTGTCGATCGAGGATGCCGTGGTGGCAGACCGCGCCGTGCGCGAGCTGATGGGTTCCGAGGTCGGCTATCGCCGCGAGTACATCGAGAAGCACGCGCACGACGCGCGCTTCTTAGACGCCTAACCTGTTCGGCTTTCCCAGCCACCGCACCTTCGCCCTCAATCGTCGGTCGCGTACCCAAGTACGCTTCCCTCCTCTTTCGGGCGAATCTGCGGCACCTGGAAAAGCCGTCTCCGTGGTAGGGAACTAATGGACCACGCAAACCATGAGGAGGTAACGTGGCAGACGATATCAACAATAACGAGGGTATGGGCGAGGCCGGCGATGCCGGCATGCCCGACGATCTGAAGCGCCTGCTTGCCCGTGCTGAGCAGGGCGAGGACGGCGATCCTGACGCCTATAACCCCGATGCCGATGATGATGAGGAAGAGGACGACGACGGCGAGCTCGAGGAGAGCTTTGGCGAAGTCGATCGCGGCGCCTCGGCCGGCGAGGATATCAATGGCGGCCAGCTCCAGATTTCGGAGTTTGGCCGCGAGATGAAGCAGTCGTTTATCGAGTATTCGATGTCGGTCATCACGGCGCGCGCCCTGCCGGATGTGCGCGATGGCTTAAAGCCGGTGCACCGCCGCATCCTGTACGCAATGAACGAGAGTGGCATCTACCCCAACCGCCCACACAAGAAGTCGGCCTGGACGGTCGGCGAAGTTATCGGTAAGTACCACCCGCATGGCGACTTCGCGGTCTATGAGGCCATGGTCCGCCTGGCGCAGTGGTTCTCCATGCGCACGCCGCTCATCGACGGTCACGGCAACTTCGGCAACATCGACGGCGACGGCGCGGCAGCCATGCGTTACACCGAGAGCCGCCTGGCCAAGCCCGCCATGGAACTGCTGCGTGACTTGCAGAAGGATACCGTCGACTGGCAGCCCAACTACGACGAATCGCTCGCCGAGCCCGTGGCGCTTCCTGCGCGCTTCCCCAACCTGCTGGTCAACGGCAGCCAGGGCATCGCCGTCGGCATGGCCACCAATATCGCCCCGCATAACCTCACCGAGGCGATCGAGGCAACCTGCTACCTGATCGATAATCCCGACGCCACTGTCGACGAGCTCATGCAGATCATGCCCGGTCCGGACTTCCCCACCGGCGCCATCATCATGGGCAGCGCCGGCATTAAGCAGAGCTACGAGACCGGCCGCGGCTCCATTACCGTGCGCGCCAAGGCCCACGTGGAGTCCACCAAGACCGGCCGCAACCGCCTGGTCTTTACCGAGATTCCCTACATGGTCAACAAGGGCACCCTGCAGGAGAAGATCGCCCAGCTCGTCAACGACAAGCGCATCGAGGGTATCTCGGATATGCGCGATGAGTCCAACCAGAAGGGCATTCGTCTGGTCATCGAGCTCAAGAAGGGCGTCATCCCGCAGGTCGTGCTCAACAACCTGTATAAGTACACCTCGCTGCAGACGACCTTCGGCGCCAACAACCTGGCGCTCGTCAACGGCGTTCCCAAATGCCTGAGCCTGCGCGAGATGCTGCAGCACTACATCGATCACCAGGTCGACGTCGTCACCCGCCGCACCCGCTTCGACCTTAAGAAGGCCCAGGCCCGCGCGCATATCCTCGAGGGCTACCTGATGGCTCTCGACCATATTGATGAGGTCATCAGCATTATCCGCTCCTCGCAGACCGACTCCGAGGCCAGCAGCCGCCTGATCGAGCGCTTTGGCTTTACGCCCGAGCAGACCACGGCCATCCTCGAGATGAAGCTGCGCCGCCTGACCGGCCTGGAGCGCGACAAGATTCAGGAAGAGCTGGACGGCCTGCGCCGCGCCATCGCCTACTACGAGGACCTGCTGGCGCACGAGGAGAAGATCCTGGGCGTCATTAAGGAAGAGATGCGTGAGATCTCCAAGAAGTTCGGCGATAAGCGCCGCACCGAGATCAGCCAGGTCGAGAAGGACCTGGACGTCGAGGACCTCATTGCCGACGAGGACATGGTCGTGACCATCACCCACACCGGTTATGTCAAGCGCATCCCGGTGGCCGCCTACCGCGCCCAGAAACGCGGCGGCAAGGGCGTGTCGGGCGTCAACCTCAAAGAGGACGATGTCATCGACGAGATGTTCATCGCGTCCACGCACGAGTACGTGCTGTTCTTCTCGAGCAAGGGCAAGGTCTATCGCCTGAAGGTGCACGAGCTGCCGGTGGGTACGCGCCAGGCGCGCGGTACCGCGATCGTCAACCTGCTACCCTTCGAGGAGGGCGAGAAGATCGCGAGCGTCATCAGCTGCCGCGAGTTCCCTGCCGACGAGTATCTGATGTTTGCCACCAAGAGCGGCATGGTCAAGAAGACCGTGATGAGCGCATATGACCGCAGCCGCCGCGATGGCCTGATCGCTATCAACCTGCGTGACGACGACGCGCTGCTGAACGTGCGCCGCGTGCGCGAGGGCGACAAGATTATCCTGGCCACCACCGCGGGCAAGGCGATCATGTTCTCCGAGGAGCAGGTGCGCGCCACCGGCCGCGATACTAGCGGCGTTCGCGGTATCGGCATGAAGGACGGCGTGAGCGTTCTGGGCATGGAAGTCACTAACGGCAACGGCGATCTGTTCGTCATCACCGAGCGCGGCTACGGCAAGCGCACGCCGGTCGCGGACTACCCGGAGCAGAATCGCGGCGGCCAGGGTGTCTACACCATCCAGATGACCGAGCGCAAGGGCAACCTCGCGGCCATGAAGACGGTGGGCCCGCAGCACGAGCTGTTCATCGTGACGGAAGGCGCGACGGTCATTCGCGTCAAGACCGACGAGATCAGCCAGACCGGCCGAGCCACCCAGGGCGTCAAGATGATGACCGTGGACGACAACGACCGCGTATGCGCCGTAGCCCGCATGACTGCAGCCAAAGAAAAGCCCGAAGGCGAAGGCGCCGAGGATGCAGCCGCAACTAGCACCGAGGAAGCCCCCATCGACCTAAGCGACGGCAACGACATACCAGAGGATCTCCTAGACGAGTAAGAGGAACCAGCTGGTAGAAAATATCAGACCCCATATATCGGCGGTCGGCGCACTGCGCGCCGGCCGCTTTTTTGACAACCTTGGGACCCCATGGCCGCTGGGCTGGCGAGTTGGGTTTGGTTTGTCGCGAGTTCCGCACGC
>OIZG01000650.1_pt1 | contig 27951 bp, 26 predicted proteins | sample 1588561 | NCBI WGS metagenome assembly OIZG01 (sample SAMN03283267) | human gut metagenome | biome: human-associated habitat; material: feces | host: Homo sapiens | place: USA | collected 2013 | reverse complement strand
TATTTTCCAATAAAATTAAAATAGATTTCCACTTCCTGAGTTGTCTCAATGCTTCCTTTTCGGTCACGCTCATGAACCACAATCTTTTCTACAAATTCATTCAGCATGTAAGTGGTCAATTCCTCAAAGTTTTGGTATTTATCAACCAGCGCAATAAACTTCTCCGCTGATCTGCGACCTTCTTCATAACCTGATAATTCAGCTTCCATATCTGCAATTTCTGCCGACAAATCTTTCTGTTCTTTAGAATACTGTCCGTCAAGAATCGTATATCGTTCATCTGGCAGCTTGCCAAGAATATTGTCCTCATAGATTCTGCAGATCAGTTTTTCCAGTTCCTGCACACGCTTTTTTGCTTCTGCTAATCTGTTTTTCAATCTTGTGATCTCACTGGACTGCTGTGAAGTCTGTGCCTTTTTTACTGTCTCCAAAAATTCTTCACGATTCAACTGTGAATACTCCGCAACAGCCTTTAAAAGTTCCTTAATCAGCTCCATAACCACATCAGCATTAATTCTGTGCTGTGTCTGGCAGAGTGTTCCAACCGGAACTTTAGAATATGCCGAACAGGTATATTGTGGCACCCGCTTGCCATTATTTACCCGATGGACATACATTTTAGAACCGCAGTCTGCACAATACATCAGACCTGTCAGCGGATGGGCTTCTCCCCATCCATCTGGATACCTTCTCACATTGCTTCGGATTCTCTGCACATTGTCAAAAGTTTCCTGATCTATGATTGCTTCCTGCGTGTTCTCAAACACCGTCCAGTTATCCTCAGATACATAATGACTTTTCTTATCTTTGAAATGCTTTCTGGTCTTGAAGTTCACTGTATGACCAAGATACTCTCTTTTTTTCAGAATACCTGCAACAGTAGAAGAACCCCAGCCATAAGGATCTTTGATTTCTTCTACTCTGCCTTTCCATAATCCGGCATCTTTCTTTGCCATATGAACTGCTGGTATCTCAACTTTATCCTCTTTCAGTGCCCTGGCAATCTGATATGGTCCGTAACCGTCCATTGTCATGTGAAAGATTCTCCGTACAACTACAGCTGCTTCTTCATCAACAATCCATACATTCGGATCATCCTTGTCTTTCAGATACCCATACGGTGTTGTACTTGCCACATGCTTGCCGGATTTTCCTTTCGCCTTGAAAGTGGATTTTATCTTTTTGCTGGTATCCCTTGCATACCATTCATTCATGATATTTCGGAATGGAGTAAAATCATCATCCTCCCGGAAGCTATCTACATTCTCATTGACTGCAATCAGGCGGACATTCTTCTGTCGTAGCAACTCCATATATTGCCCGACTTTCAGATAATCTCTTCCCATTCGGCTCATATCTTTAATCAGAATCGTTCTGACTTTCCCTGACTCTACTTCTTTCATCATGGCAAGAAAGCCTGGACGATCAAATCTTGTACCGGAGATACCATCATCAGTAAAATGAACAAGATTGGTGAATCCATGTTCTTTTGCATATTGTTCCAGCAGTTTCTTTTGGTTCGAAATACTGTTGGATTCTCCGTTTAATTCATCATCACGACTAAGACGTTCATACAACGCTGTCATGAATCCCTGTTTCTCTGTCATAGTCAGATGTCCTCCTTCGTTTATTAAGTTCCTGTTCTCATCCCATATCCGTTCCTGTACCGGGTTCTAATGTTTCCGGGACGTATTAACCAGAAAAGACACGCTGAATGCCTATTCAGTTCTGGTATCACTACGGGCAGGCTGTTTCGTTTTCAAGGTTCGTGTAAGAAGTAAAAAAGTTCTTTACACTAAACGAAATGCTCAGAGGTCTTTTTACAGCCCCCTTACTGCATCTTTTTTGATTTCGTGTCATCTTTTTAAAGTTCCTTACACAATCTCTGTACTGACGAAACAAAATACGGACATGTTTTGAAATTGTTTTTTACAAAATACAATTTTGTTCTTTAAGGTAAAAAAATAAGCCTCAAGAGACTTTTTAATCATTTTGGAGCTCCAACTCTTTAAAATTGATTGATTAAGAAGTCTCTTCAAACTTACTACACCGGCAGCGAGCTTATATTTTTTATATTGACGCAGGGCAAAATGATCCGGGTCTTTCTGTTCCAGAGCGTCAAAGAGAAGGTCAACGGCATTTTTGAATGACTCGTCATCCTCACGGACCTCCATTGCGTTCAGCATTTCTACCAGTGTGGCAAAATTCTGTTCGTTTGCCGGAGCCTCATAATAGATATATCCGATCAGTGCCGTATAGAGCAGGGTTTCTGCCTTGACCCAGAAATCGTCTCCGGCTTTTCCTTCGCCTTTGGTATTGGCGATTAGGGTAGTGACGATCTTCAGAATATCTTTCTCGGAATGAATGTAGGCGAACGGGTTAAAGTGCATACTTTTCTGGAAATTGATCGTATTGAATACCCGTATTTTATAGGACTCATAGATGATCTTTCCTTTTTCATTACGCACAGGCTTTCCGTCCTTGTCCAGCTTTGGTGTGCCTCGCTGCAACATCTTTCCGCATTCCACAAGGACTGTACCTTTCGGATCGGTGACGACGTAGGAACTGTGCATTTGCATCAGATTGGGCTTGATGAAAAAGCGCGTTTTTCCCGAACCTGATCCTCCGACTACCAGTACATTTTTATTTCTTGCATTGGCCGGATTTTTGGGCCTTCCGTTTAACATCAGTCCTTCACTTTGGGTAAGAATGATATTGTTTTCCGGATTTGGGTCCATAAACGGGGCAATATCGGCTTTATTTCCCCATCTTGCAGAACCATATTCCACATTTTTGCGGTATTTCTTAGCGTCTTTCCCTCTAAGATAGACTGCCAGCCGCATAATGGCTGCACCGCAGAAACCGATCAGCCAGTCCATTGCCGCCCCCGGCCACATACTCTGAAACGCAAGGGCAAAGCCTTCGGACAGTCCTAACAGCTTTTGGGAAGCGTCTGCTCCGGGAGCCAGCCGCACCGCTTCGCCCAGCTTGGCAAATACCAGAAGGAACAGAACATAAGGCAGATGGAGAATGACCTGTTTTTTCAATGTTTCTGCATCAATCTTCATCGTTCCGGTCCTCCGTGTTCTTTGTTCTTTACACGGTCACGGCCAAGCGACTGTGCCAGTTCTTTGAACTTATGAAGCTGTATAAGCAGCGACGGTCTGGTGCTGCGTGTAAGGTCTTTCTTTGTATATTCCTTAAAAGCTGCCGTCAGTGCATCCGCCTGGTTTGCCTTGAAATATACCGTCCATTTTGGGGGATCGGTCCCAAGTTCCTTTTCTATATGGTAGCGTACCTGATGTTTTCTGGCATACCGTTCAAAAGAGCGGATTCGCCCTGAAACTTCAATGGTATTGGCTCCGGGGTCTTTATAAGTCAGCCGCTTCATGCTGTTGCGCCCGACTTTTGGCATTGTGCGTTCCTGTTCCATCTTTTGGAGTACCGCAGCAATAGCCGCACGCAGTACCCGCCCTGACAGTTTTGCTGCCTGTATAGAAACAGAAACCGTTCGTTGTTCGAGTTCTTCCTGCAAGAGCATCCTCCTTTCTGATAAAATCGGTATTTATAATATGGAAATAACTTTTTACCGGCTTTCCCCAAGAACCTGCTGTCGGGAAGCGTGTTCAAAGGCTTTTGCTGCCTGATCGACCTGAATTTTAGCATGTTTCAAAAGCGTCTTGATGATCGTAGCCGGGCGTTCCTGTTCCTCCAGATGATCGACCATCCCTTTGCACTCATCCGGGAGGTATGCCGCCATATCTTTCAACACATCGGAAAAGTTACCCATAAAGCCCCAGCAGCTATCCGACAGCTCCCCGTTTTTATAAAGCTCAAACCCATAACATTCGCCACGCAGATAGGAATCATAAGCGGCGACTTCGCTGCGCATCAGTGCGTCCGCTTTCTGCCGGATGGCGCCGGTCATCTTGTCAGCGTCAAATTCCTTTAGGGCATCTTCTTTGGAAACATAGATCCAGCCGACCTGTCCGCTGTCCCATTCTGCATGAGGAGCCCTGCCTGAGAAACTTTCTGTACTCATGGCAAGACCTGAGTGGTCGTAGAGATAGAGGGGGAGCATCAGATACTTTTCCGAAATTACTTTCTGCATTGCTTCATCGATCGCCCGTTCCTCTGTCTTTGGTCCATGCCGGAAACGGCTGCTTACAATGTTTACCATCCGTTCATAGCGTTTCATGCCGGCTTCATCATGTCCTACGGTATCTAAATACATTTCCCGCAGGAAGTCATCTTTGTCCATATGGTTGTGATGGTCGCCCAGCGCATAGCGGGGATGAAAGCATACCATCGTCCCAAAATGTTCATCTACCTCACGGGGAGAGATCAGAATATCGTCCGGCTGCACCATAAGGGCATAAGGTTCATTTACTGCCATTAACATAATTGGCTCCTTTCTTTCTACAAATCCGGGCCGGAATGGTGCATCATCGGTTTTTCCCGGTGCTCATTGGTTGCAGGCTGCTTGACTGCAATGATCTCGCCGGCAAGCCTTGCAAATTTTTCAGGGTACTTAAACTGCTCCCCATATTTCTCCATCAGATCCGGGGAAAGGTCTGTAAAATTTTCCTCGCCAAGACCAACGATCAGAAAATTCCCGGACACAATATCATAGATGTGGCCGTCATCGTCAAAGAGAGCTCGGTTCAAAGGCAGCCCCATCAGCTTGCCTTCTTCATTGCAGATCAGAGCCACCGGGTCCTCATACGGATAGACCGCCTGAATATCTCCGCCCACTGCCGCCTGCAAGGATTTCAGACCACTTTCGATCTCCGCAGCATAAGGGGACTTGCCCGGCTCTACCATTAACACTTTCATAATTGTATATCCTCCTTCTTTTTCATTGCCGTACCGGGAGTGGTTGGCGTTTTTTCCTGAGTTTTTGCCACAGAGAGCTTCCCCAGGACGGAAGGCTTCTCCTGGTTTTCGGGTGTAAAAATACCGCCCTCCGAAACCTCGGCGGCGGCATGTTCCGTTTTGGCCTGTTCCAGTCCTTCAACCGTATAGCCAGGTAAAAGAGTACCGTGAACCATAAAATGGTGCTCATATTCTTTCGGGATCGGCGGGGAAATTTCCGTGAATAAATGGGAATAGGCTTTCTTTCGCCCGTCCAGGTATTTTATGGCTGCGTTCTTATCTGTATATCGTTTCTGGTTTTGTCCGGCAATCTTTGCTCCATATCCCTGCTTCGGGGAATGAATACGGACTTCCCATGTCACATACCAGGCAATCGGAACACTCTGTTTGGTTTCTCTGTCATATTTCGTATCTTCCCAAATACTGCAGGTCATCTGATAGACCCGGTTGCTGATTTTCTGATCCGCCCTCCAGTTATCGGTGTCTTTCCACTGGTTGCCGGTATGTTCAATCTCCGGTGTACGAAGATATTCCAAAGCCCGGTTGATCGTCTGTGTTGCCGCTGCCTGCTGTTCCCATTGTTTTGCAGCAGCCACCACGATTTCATAGGCTTTCTGCTCCCCGTCGATACTTCCCTGGCGCATGGCTTCCAGGCTATCTATTCCCATTGTGATCAGAGTAGAAATATCCACATTTTCACAAACTACGCTGTGTTCAATTTTAAGCTCTGATCCCGGCGTCAAGTGGTCGCCATACCGGTAGGCATGATAATCTTTATTTTCTTCCAAAATGCTGTTCACCTCCTGCTATATTTCCGGCTCGTGGTTTTTTCTGGAAAACGTCTGTGCCGGTGATTTTTTATCTGCCGGCCTGTTTGCCGCAAGCTGATCCATCACGGAAGGACGGCCGACGCCGAACATGGATAGCTGCCCGTCCGCCGCCTCACGAAGTTCAGAAACAGAGAGGGGAAGCGTTACATCGGCATGGGTCAATAGCTGTTCCCGTTTCAAATCCTGAATGATCTCGTCAAAAACAGCGTTGATTGCACGGCGTTCTTCCCCCACAGGGAAGGCTTTCAATACCTCCATTTCTCCGTCTTTACCGGAAACCAGGGTAAGGGCACAGTCGGCATGGCCTGCCAGATAATCCGATGTGTAGGGCAGTTTGTCCTTGATATAACAGGCAAAGGCTCTGGCTGTCATTTCCACATTGCTGTCCCAATAACCGCCGTCTTTTTCACATTCTTTTCCCATGCGTACCGAATTACGGTAAAAATCAGTTTCCGTCCGTCCAATCTGCGGAGCTTCCTGCGCCTGCATCCCGGAAAGCATACGCTCAAAAATTTCCAGCCGTTCCCGTTCACTTTTGGGAATTACCCGGCCGGTAACATTCTTCTTAAATGCGCTGATCTGTTCCACAGAGCCGGGTTCGCCGGACAAAAATGCTTCCCGCAAGACTGCGTAGGTTTCCATCTGTTCCTCATTGCCATACCGTTTCAGGGAGGCAAGAACCGAGGAATCCAGCCAGCTTGCCGCATTTTTCCGGGTGCGTTCTGTTTGTGCTTCCGTGCGCTTTGCTGCCTGTTCCGGTGTTTCCGGTTTATACTTCATGGTGTCAATGAGTTTTTGGAACGGCGCATAGAGGTGGGGCTGTTCTGACAGCATCCCTTTTGCTCTCATCTTTGTACCAAGATAATCGTCAAGTCCATGCCACCATTCATGTGCCAGGGAACCGGCCCCGTGCATTTTTGTAAGATTGATGACTGTACGCAAAGGTTCATAATGAGCTGCAGCATTGCCGCTGCCTCTTGCACCAAAAGCGATAGCAAGTGTTCCCTGATAAGCAATATCTTTATCGCTGATCTTAAGGGCTGACGCCAGATCCTTTAGTGCTTCAAATCCCATGTTAAGGGAGGTCTGCCGGTCGTTCTGGTTCATCCAGTTTCCAAACTCACCGCCGCGGAACCCAAAGGTATCAAGATAATGCTGTCCGGTGATCTCCACGCCATTCCGATAATCCGGTCCGGTACGTTTGACATGGGCAAGCTGTGGAGGGACAAAACGGATCTTTCCGTTTTTGTTCCTGCCTTTGGCAAGTTCCTGCACCCATTTCAGGGCAGCTTCTTTGGTCCCAAAATTGGTCCGCAGGATCGAATAGCCTTTTGTCACATAGTAGGTACCGGGTTTCCAGTCCCCATTTTTAGAATAGGTCTGTTTCCCGTCGTTGAAGTGGATCGCATAACCTTTCGGTATTTTCTGCTCTTTGGAAACACAAAACTGTTCCTTTTTTGCTTCCTGAGTAAAGTTGCGCTCAAAATATTCAGCTGAGCGGATCAGCATGGTATTGGACAATTTGTTTGTGATCACGGGATTGTCCTGTCCCTTTTTCGTTGCCCGGTAATGGATTCCGCTTCCCCAGCCCTGTACCTTTTCTAAATATCCATTGTCAACGAAAAAGCGGTCATAGGCTCTCACAGCATCCTCCACAGTACGGACATCTGAAAGCACTGTCTGCAATTCCCGGACTGTTTTTATATATTCCTTTTGTCTCGCGGTCCGTTTTTCCGGGGTGTCATCCGTGCGGTAATACTGAGGGGAAGCGTTTAAGCCGTCTCTTGCTTTTTTAATAAAATAGACCACGCCAAGAGGAATCCCTTCCTCCAGCATGGCTGCATAGTCCGGCTTTTTCCAAACATTATCCTTTTTCACAAATTTTTCGGCTTCGCGCTCATTCATGGCTTCCAGATCATCTGCATACAGCCCGCGGTCTTTCCACAGGTCTTTTTTCGCACCGCCGATCTTTTCGCCGAAATCTTCATGCACTCCTGCCAATCTTCATCACCTCCAGTCAGTGTAAAATTCTTATCGCTCCGGGGCAGGGCGGCGTTCTTCGTTTTTGTGAAGTTGTGGGAGGTTTCCTGTGAGCCGGTCAGTTTCCCTGCGGATCAGTTTGTCCAGAGCGCCTAAATCCTCCGGTGCAATGGCAAACTCCCGGTAATTTTCATACCACAGGCCCGTAGAGATTGCCGCGATGGGCGCAATTTTCTCCGAACCGGATGGAAGAAGGCGATACACAGGGGCTTCGTCATAAAGAAGCATCTGCTTTGCCGTTCCCTGTGGTATGCGGTACTTATCCATATCCGGGTTCTGGGCTGCCTCCATATATTGCATATTCAGGCGTTCTTCTAAATCCTGGGGCATATAACGAAATGCCTGATCCATCCACTGTCTGAACATCGTGGAATAGTGGTACTGCCATTCCGTAACTTGATTCGGGGCATAAGAAAATCCCCAACTTTTCAGAGCATCTTTTTCGTAAAGCTCCATTTCAGTCCATTCTTTCAGGCTGACCGTAGCCGCTGAACCATCTTTGCGTTCAATATTGACGCCGCAGGGATAGAGGATATTTCTTTTTATATCCTGCCGCAGCGTGTCTAAATCCATCATCAGGACATCTCCGTACAAGTGACCGCCCTCGCTCCGATCCGTATGAAACAGGAAAGCCCTCGCTCCGATGAACTCCGTTGTTAAGATCATTTGATGAAGATCCGCCGTAGAACAATAAGCAAATAAGGCGTCGGAAAGCCACATGTGATTTTTCCCCATGATGGCAATGGAATCAGCCCCGGTATTTGTTGCCAGAGAACGCATATTGAATTCGCATTCTCTAAGAAAATCTCCGGCAAAAATATGGAGTTCATACGCAAAGACGGATAAGTCTGTATCGCGGATCAAATGAATCTGCGGTAGTGGTTCCTGATTCAATCAAATTCCTCCTTTCATGTGAAGCAGCTCTTTGACCTGCTCATTTTCCGCAAACGGCTGGCTATCTGTCCCCGCCATTTAATCAATCCCTCCCATCTGCCGGTAGCTGCCCGCCGGCAATCTTGCCGACAATCTCCGGACCGGTTTCATAAATCTGCATGAGGCGTTTTGCTGTGCCGCAAGGCTGTGCAGCTCCGCTGGTCCAAAGACGCACTGTGGATGGGGCAACATTCATCAAAAGCGCAAAGCCCTTTTCGTTCATGTCCAGCTTTTTCATCAGCGATTTAACCATATCGGGACCGTAGTCTGGACACCGGGAAGCCTCGGCAATCATCTGCAAAGCGGTATTTTCAATTTTTTTCATTTTCAAATCCTCCTGTTATTTGTTTTCCAGCCTTATGCCGGGGCAAAGCTGATCTGGTTGTGTTTCATCCTTTTGGCAAAGTCCGGCATCGAATAATTTACCCCGTCAATTTCTGCATGGGTGTCATCCAGACGATGACAAACAGCAAAGTGCCTGTCCCCGTTTCCATAGAACAGGCAGAGTAAACCATTGTCGGGAATGGAAAACAGCGCTTTTCCGGCGCTGTCTGTAAAGCAGATATGTTGAGATCCATTCATGTTGAAATCCTCCCTAAATTGAAACAGCCGCCTCTTTTGGGCGGCGTTGGTGCTGGCTGGTTTGCAGTTGTTCCCGAACCAGCAGCAATTTCTCATTGTAATCTTTTCCCATCCGGGGAGGGTTGACACTTACCCGGATATGACGGAAACGTTTATCCTCGTGGAGCATGGTCTTGATTTTCCGGGCATTGACAAATCCGGCAAGGTCGTGGTCCATATAAAGGGTAACACGCCGTATCTCCGGGTGGCGTTCCAGGAAAGAAGTCAGCGCCACATGGGAAGTACCGCCCAAAGACAAGCGATAACCATTCCATTTCCATCCCTCCAGCTCTTGAAGTGTCGCATGGGAAAGCGCATCAATAGGAGCTTCAAAGACTGCCACATGCCGGCTGCCCGGACTTTGCGGGGGATAACAAAAGTTATATCCTTTGTCGCTGCCATAGACATCCTTTTTGAGATTGCCGCTGATACTGCGCATACAGGCAAACTTCGCTTTCCCGGAATCATCTTTCCCAACAAACACACAAACCGGTTCTCCATGATACCGGGCTTCGTAAAAAATCCCGGCTTGTAAACACTGGCGAATGACTTCTGAGCTGATCCCCCGTTTCTGCAAATAGAAGACCGCAGCGGTCGCGCAACGTCTGGCCCAGGGGAGAGCGAATGTTTTCTTTTCCGGCTCTTTTGATACCTGTATTTCTGCCGTACTTCGGTAAGCCGGTTCCTGTGGGATTTCGCCACCTACCAGAGCATGAACCGCATCCACAAGACCATATCCCCGAATCTGGATCAGGTAGTCCAGCGCATTGATACTCCGTCCGCGGCTGTTCCAGTACCAGTACCTTTTCCCGGTCACATATACCAGACTGTCATGCTCCTTATGCCGGAAATTAGGTCCATCCTGTTTCAGCACGCCGGGTTCATGGAATTGCAGGTAAGTAAACAAGTCAGCTTCCCGCGCTGCCTGAATCTGTTCTTTGGTTACGCCGGGCATAGTACCGGCACAGTGTTTCTTTTCATTGTGCTTTGCCTCCTTCCTGTGATGAAATGAAAAAAGACACCCAAAGGTGCCTAACAGCCGTACAGGTCGTGATTGACCTCGGCACGGTAATAGCTGTCCATTGTAGCCGGGGCATTATACAGCGCCGCCAGCAGATACGCTTTGATGTTTCCGACCTTCGTTGTGTTCTTGTCGATACAGTCAAAGACATACTCTAAGTGGCCGGAATTGATCTTCAGGAACCGGCTCTTGACGATTTCCCTCGGAAAATCATCTCCGGCAATGCGAATGTAAGGGCGTTTCGACAAAATCACTTCAAGCATAAGTTCAAGGGCTTCATCCAAACGTTCCCTGCCATACCGTAAGACCAGTAAGTCATATTCAATATTTTCTTTGATGATTTCACGATAGGCTTCTATCAGCTCTATCCGATCCATCCCATCCGTGCGGTTTGCCGCTTCCGGCTCTGCCGGATAGATTGATGGATAAGTTATTGATTTATCTTTTTTTGATTTTTTTGTTTTTAATGGATTAGTATTTAATTGTGCCGGATTTTCCTGTTCAGGTTCCGCCTGTTTAGGTTTTGCCTGTTCTGGTTTTACCTGTCTTGGATTTTCCCGTTTAGGTGAAAGCCCTGTGTTTTCGGTACTTACAGGCTGCTCATGGATCGTATATTCAATGTCTCCCAACTGCCCGTTATCATAGCGGAGGCGCTGTCTGGTGAGATAACCATGCCGCTCCAGTTCCTTCAGGGCAGTAGTGATAGAATCCACACCATCCTTGCAGATATGGGCGAGTCCCTTTGTGGTATAATCCCAATCTTCCGGCAGCGACAACATAAGTGATAAAAGCCCCTTTGCCTTTAAGGACAACTCCGTATTGCGCAGATGGTGATTGCTCATTATCGTAAAGTCCTTTGTTTTCTCTACACGGAATACTGCCATTGTACCGCCTCCTTTCTTCGACTATTCCGTTACAAGGCATGATCCCTGCGGTCATAATGGAGATGACCGTCAGAGACCTTCGCATGGTTTTTCAGTTTCACTTCGCCCCGTTCCTGGCTCTCTAAAAATTTCTGATAGCCGGCATCTGTAAGGAACAAGCGCATCTTATCGCCTTTGTCGCCAACAGGGGAATCGTAAGACAATACATCAAAGACGATCATGTGCTTTACTTCTGGATCAAAGCGTTCAAGTGCCATGATGTCATGCCCCTTCAATTTTTCTGCCCCTGATTGTTGTCTGGCCTCGGCGATCTTTTCTCCAATCGTCCGGGCTGGATAGGGCAGACGGTAATTCTTCTGAATATCTTTTACCAAGTCCATGCACTCTGCATTTGACAGAACACGAAGTTTTGCCATAAGACCTTCTGCCGCCTCCCGCTGTTCGGAATTATTTGAATACCTCACGGTCATATAAAGTTCATTCAGGATCTTTGTCTGATAATCGCTCTCCACCTGAAAGAGCAGCTTTTTTTCCATTTCGTTTAATTCCATGGGGATCTCCTTTCTCTTGAAAATAGGTATGAAAAAAGGGCGCCCACCTATAAAAGTGAAACGCCCTTTGGCTTATACACTATTAAATTTTATATACAAAGCAAGTTTGCCGCTGTTATGCCACATTTTGCTGGTATCTCAATGTTACCTTTCCATCTGGAAAAGGTAGTTATGAAAATATTGATATAGATTTTTTTGTTACTACATGGCCTGAATGTCAAGCAAAATTAACGATGTCAGAATATACCCTTCCTTCGCTTGCAGAGGGAATCATTAATCTATATAAATTGGGCTTTTTTGCAGATGCAACTCTTTCAACAGGTGTTGATTGGAATTATTCAAAGAATGAAGAACTTTTTGTAAGAGAGCTTGAAAAATTAGTTGATTATTATACAGATAATCCTGATATTAAGCTTTGTACAATGTTGGATTATGATTTAAGATTAGTATTTTCAAAGCTAAATAAAAAATTGCGATTCTGCGGAGCTGGAGAAATGACAGCGTGCTATGACATAGATGGAAATGTGTATCCATGTCAAGGATTTGCCCCGGTATCTATAGGCGAACAAGCAGAAAATTTTAAAAATTATGATGCATCTAAATTTGATCTTATAAAAGAAAATTCTTGTTATGATTGTAAATTCTTTTTTTTATGTGCAAATTGTTATAGTGCTAATTTGGTTACTACAGGGTGCTGTCACCTTGTGGATGTTAATCTTTGTTATTCATATAGATTATGCATTCTTGCGAGTGCTAAAATTCAATTTAGAAGGATAAAGAATAAAAAGACGGAACTGACAGAGGATGATAAATTAATTCTTAAGGCAATAAGCGCTATACAGGAAGAAATCTCTGATAATCAAAGCCGTTTGAATGGTGTTGTAGGACATGTATGTGATCAGTATAAAAGATGTAAATAATATACTCGAGAAGTATGAATTAGGAAACAGCGGAAAGGCTGTAGCTATTGAAATATTACAATATTATCAGGTAGATGAAAAAATATGTATAGTTATTTTGATAGAAACTATTCTTCATGTAAGATACGTTATGAAATTATTGTCTGATAAATGGATTTGTGTTGAAGAAGAAGAAAAACGCTCGGAATTTTCGGAACTTTTACGGGTTAATGGACTGCCTGTACCTCAAAAATATAAGGTGAAAAATAGATATATAGGATGTTTTTGTTTTGGGGAGGTAGAGTTTAAGGTTACAATAGAAGATTATTTTGGAGAGAATCTTAAAACAGTATCATTTGGAAACATAAAAACTCTTGGAAGATTACTGGCAGATATGCATAAAATATCAATAAACCATGAATATCATTTGAAAAAGGGCTCAACATATTGTGCATTATTTTCTGGAAGAGTAGGTATAGATAGAATATGGGGAGAAAACAAAAGTATTCTACTTAAAGCCAATTTATACAAAAAAGTCAAAGCTATTCATGAAATGTCAATTAACAAAATTAAAAATATGTGGACAGACTTGCATATTTATGCAGTTCATGGAGATTTGGGATTACTAAGCAATGTAACTATTTATAATAATCAATATGGTATTATAGATTTTAATCTTTCAGGAGATGAAGTATTGTTAAATGATATGCTGATAACATGGTATAGTTCGGTATATTCATTTGACATTGCATTAATATTATCTTTGAAGGAACGAATTGAAAATAGAAAAATATTTTTTAGCTCGTATCTTAATAACCGAAATTTAAATACTAAAGAACAGGAATATTTATATGATATGGCATGTATTATAAATGGAGTTTATTTTAACCGTTTTGTAGCGTTATTAGCGAGTAAAGGATTAAAAAAGAGTGTAAAAAAAATGATTCCACATATTACTGCTAACTATTATTGTTTAGATTCGGATGTAGACATTCAAAGTGAATTACAAGAGGAACTAAATGTATTATATTGAGGAATTATTGTCTGGAATGGAGGTTGAATTATTTGATTGCTTCAGATATGGTAATTAAGTTAGAACAGATATATAATAAATTATTAAACGATAATGGTATAGAGAAAGATATTTCGAATATCGATTCTTTGGGAATAAATGTATCTGAGTATCAAAATGATTTTCCATTCGAATTGAAAGTATATTATCAGCCGGAAGAGGATATAGAAAAAAAGGAGAATGATCCCGAACTTATTCAATTTGTGTTTGACAAAAAAATGGTAAAATACAGGTGTGTTGTAAAGGGGACTGAGCTACAAAGAAATTATGTTGTGCTTGACAATCAAACATATTTGAATATGAAGGGATTTTCTGAAAAAATTAAAAAAATATTTCCTGATTTACAAGAAGATATAGGTAAGATACCAGCATTAATACCAGAAAAAGAAAAAAAGTATTTGCCAATTCATATTTTGGGAGTTAAGAATAATAATAAATATGGAACGGCGATAAATATGGAATGGCTGTTGAGAGATTATTTAGATGATGAAAGAAAAATATATGTATATAATGATAGATATTATAAGGATTATATTTTAAATTTGGAATCCCCTCAATTTAGTGAATTGATTAATTTTATTCAAGAAGATTATGGCGATGCAATTAATTTGGGAAAGATGCATTTATGGCTTATGGCAATAGATTATTTCCCGGATTATAAAAGTAAATACAAAATTTATCTGAAAATGGATGAGTATAATTTATCTATTTTACGTCTTGTTAGAAAGTATTTTGGAAGTCAATATGGTTTTTCGTTATCTGATTCAATAGATGAATTTATAAAACGGCATTCAGAATTGAAATTATATGGATTTGCAATATGTGTAGATGATAAGGGGAAAAAATCAATCAATATGTATTTCGTTTCGAGAGAGGAATAGAAAATGCCAAGGTGGAAAAGAGAAGAGTATATGGATGCATCTGGTGCATGGAGAATGCCTGATGATGATTACATTGATTATTCAGGCTATTGGAGAACGGTAGATGATTTTTATGTAGTGTCTGCTGATTAAGCAGCTATCTGTAACTTCCAACTCTTATATCTGTTCCGGTCATACCAGAATCGGAACAGATGCAAAAGAGCACAAAGTATTCGCCTCTGAATCCTGAACAGATTCGTCACGAATACAGATAATGCGATAGATGTCAACTGCGTTTCTTCCAGTTTTGTGGTAATGCAGCTCATACCATAACAGCGTTTGCTCAGGCTGAAGGTGCGCTCCACTTCGATTCTATCGGTATTATCCTGATACTCTTGTTTTTTATCAACTTTTGCTGTGGCGCTTGGTCTGCCCAGCTTTGGACCTGATAACCGGATCCCATGCTCCTTGCAATAACTCCTGTTTTCCCTGGTCCGGTATATCTGATCTGTCAGGACACGTTCTGGATAATAACCGGTACGCTCTTTGAAGCGTTCTATTGCTTCAATCAGGTTGGTGCTCTCGTTGTATGCCTCAAAAGATATTTTTTCGAGGCGCCCATAACCTTCGCTGTCAAGACTGAGATCAAATTTTGCGCCAAATTCAACAGGTGCTTTGACCTTCCCTCTGACAATCGGCCGAAGCCATGGCTGCGAAATGCTTACAATGCGATGCTCCACAGAATGGATTCTGTTATCGTACATATACTGTTGCTGTTCATACAGCCTGATGATGGTAAGATATAGGCCGATATCCTTACCTGTCATGGCGTATCCATCACTCATGAACTGTTCCAGATAGCCAAGATCTCTTTTCACGTAGCCAGGCTGTCTGCGGAGTGCGCTGCGGATTTTCTTTGCTGTGTGCTTTCTGCTCTTGGCAAATGCAAGATACTCTTTTCTGGCACGTTTGCGGTATCTTCTTGGCAACTTAAGACCATAACATTTACAAAAACAGTAAATCATGTTTTCCAGCTTTTCTCTTGCTTCGTTCAAAAGCGAGATGTCCTGCGGATAACGTATGTTTGCAGGTGCGCAGGTTGCATCAAGTGTCAGAGTCCCTTTGTTTGTATCTTCTTTTGCAGTACCATCATCACCGGATTTTCCTACGGATGGAGGAGTATGGTCATCTTTGTCATCCTCCTTGTGAGCAAGAAGATACTCATTTACTTCCATCAGCATATCTGCTGAAATGCGTTTACGGAAAAGAACCAGTGTACTTGCATCAAACGGAGCTTCTTCCCGAAAACCGGGAAGCCCGATAAAGTATTGCAGATACGGATTCTCAGCGATCTGTTCCACAAGCTCACGGTCGGAAAATTGGAACTTGGTCTGGATGATCAGGGCTCCTAATGCCATGCGAAGAGGCTTGGCAACATTACCCGTATCACTTGGAAACAGCTTGGCATATTTTACTTCGAATTCATCCCATGGGATTCGGTCAGCCAGTCTGACCCAGCGGTTATCCGGATTCATGTGGAGTCCCATAGGTTGGTTGAAATCGAGGAATGAATGCTGTAACTTGTCGATCGGTTTGTACATTGTTTTAGCCCCTTTATACTTAAAATCTGTAAGAAAACTGCAAGAAAAACGATTTGTTTTTGTCAAAATCCTTGCAATCATTATACCAGAAAATGGGGCAAAAGTCAGTAAAATCAAGTGTTTTCAGTTTGCTCAGCAGACACTATTTAGAAATTATTAAAAGGGACAGATTTTATTAACTTACTTTTATAACGGTCTTTTTTTCTGGGGTTGTGAGGAGAGCGGATAAATACATTGTTTTGTAATATCATACCGAGAATGACGATACAACAGATACTACATATGTGATATCCTGGAAAGTTTTGAGCCTGTATCATAATGAGGTTCGGCATAAGTATGTGATAGTAGAAAACGAAAAAATAAACGAAAAAATAACGAAAATACTTTCGTAAACTGAACAGAATTGTGCATAATGCCGAAAAATAGTTTCGGTATTTGGTTATATTGTAAAAAAAATAAAAAATTGTATAATTTTATTGTGAAAAAGATATAAAGGGGTGTCGGTGAATGATTGGGATATTCCTTGTATCTGATCTGGTTAGACAGAAAAGGGAAATGAAATGAATATACAGGAAATTGCAAAACTGGCGGGAGTGTCCATATCAACTGTATCAAAGGTGATGAATGGGAAAGATAAGGATATCGGTGAAGAGACCCGAGAGAAAGTGATGCGGATTGTTGAAGAGAATCACTATATGCCCTATGCGAAGTTTAGGGAAAAAGAAAGAATAGTTAATCATTTTATAGGTTTGATTATTAAGAGGAAAAATCCATATTACACAGAACTTATTGATTCTATAGAAGACGCATTAAAAAAGAATGATTTTTATCTGATTGTCTATACAGTTGATTACGAAAAGAAAGAGATTGAACGAGCATTGGATGCATTGAAGAAGAGAGGTGTATCAGGTGTTTTGATTGATAGTTCATGTGTTATCTGTTCAAACAGAGAAGAACGTCCTATCGTATATCTGGCATATGGGGAAGATTTTGAAAACGAACAAAAGAATACTTTTTATTTCCGGAACTATGAGGCGGGGCGGAGGGCTGCAGAAAAGCTTTTGAAAGCAGGACATCAAAGAATTGGATGTCTGTTATCTGAATCGGATAGAGTGTTTTTGAAAGGAGTGAAATCTGTATACAGAGAACAACATTATCCCAAAGAAGCTGTTACCTCATATTTGGGGAAGAGTATGGAAGATGTGATTGAGAACGGTTTGGAAATTTGTATTAATGATAATCAATCTGCTGTGATTGCGGGGAATGCAGAAATTATAGGATGCATACTTCGATATGCAGAACAGATAGGAATGAAGATTCCGGAAGAGTGTTCTTTATTATGTGCCAAAGATGATGATATACTTAATTATTTGCTGGGCGGAGTAACGGCTGTTTCTTATCCTGTTAGACGAATGGGAGAGGAGGCAGTTACGCATCTTCTAAAAATGATAATTGAAAAGCAGGAGAGTGAGATAGTACGTGGATTTGAATCTATGATGCAAGAACGAAACACAGTTCGGGATATATCCAGAAAAGGGACTTTCGGAAAAATAGCCGTGGTTGGTAGCATGAATATGGACAGTATAATTGAGGGAGTACTGATACCTCTTGCCGGTGAGACCGTGATTGCCAAAAATCTGTTAATACTACCGGGGGGGAAAGGTGCAAATCAGGCAGTTGGAGTTGGAAAACTTGGTGGGGAAGCTTATATGATAGGCAGACTTGGCAGAGATGTGGAAGGGAGAATTATTTATAAAAGTTTGGCTGACAATGGTGTGCATATGGAAGGGATTGAATTTGATGAGTGTGCTGCCAGTGGGAAAGCATTTGTACACATAGATAAAAACGGAGAGAATGCGATCGTTGTATATCAAGGTGCAAATGAAAATTTGGATGAAATACAATTGAAACGTCATGAGGATATTTTTAAGGATGCAAAATATTGTTTGTTATCTTCGGAAATATCAAGAGCGGCAATGATAGCTGCAAAAGAGATATGCAGAACAACTGGAACTGAAATTATTTGTAAACCCTCGGCAATTGAAAAAATAGAAGAAGAAATTTTGTTAGGAATTGAATATCTTGTGCCGAACGAGAAAGAGATGAATCATATTTTTCCGGAAAGAAAAATGTCGATGGAAGAAAAAGCAGAAAAACTCTTGAAACTTGGAGTCAAAAATATAATTGTCACGCTTGGAAAATCGGGTGCTTATCTAAAAAATGAAAAATATTCGATGTATTTTGAAGGAAATCCATTTATGGCAATTGATACGACAGGGGGAGCGGATGCATTTATCAGTGCTATGGCAGTGGCCTTGAGTGAAAGAAAGGAATTGATTTACGCGATTATTTATGCATCTTATGCTGCTGGAATTACGGTGACCAGATACGGAGTACAGGAGGCGATGCCGGATAAGAAGATGATGCGGATTTATCAGGAAGATATTGAAAAAGAATATTTAAAAAAAATGGAGGAATACAAGAATGAAAAAAATACTGGTGCTTGGTAGCTTGAATATGGATTTTGTGATTCGTATGAAAGACAAGCCCGAAATTGGAGAGACGATTCTGGGTAGGGACGTGGAGCTTGTTCCGGGCGGAAAAGGGGCTAATCAGGCGTATGCTACAGGAAAACTTGGCGGAGATGTGACTATGCTTGGAGCGGTTGGTGATGATGATTATGGAGAAAAGTTAATTCAGAATCTGCAGGATGTAGGAGTAGATACTACAGGGGTTCAGAGGTTGGGAATATGTTCTACAGGGCAGGCTTTTGTATCTGTTTATGACAGCGGAGATAACTCTATTGTAGTAATCCCGGGGGCCAATGGACGAATAAGCAAAAAGATGATTGAGCAGAATAAGAGATATATTGATGAATGCGATTATATTCTTATGCAGATGGAAATTCCTCTGGATGTTGTGAAGTATGTAAAAGAACTGGGAGTGAAAGGAGGGAAAAAAATTATTCTGGATCCGGCGCCTGCCGTGCCGGAGTTAGAAGACGATTTTTGGAAAGGAATCTCGTTATTAAAGCCGAATGAAACAGAACTTGCGGTTTTGACAGGACAGAAAGTGCATGGAAAAGAGGAGGTGGTTAAAGCGGCGAAGAGTCTTGTGGAGAAAGGAGTAGAAACTGTGGTTGTTACACTCGGAGGTGATGGCTGCATTCTCGTGAACCGAGATCGTGTGCAGTGCTTCCCGGCAAATCCGGTGAAGTGTAAAGATACTACAGCTGCTGGAGACAGTTTTATTGGGGCTTTGGTCGTAGCATTAAGCGAAGGAAAAGATTATGAGAATGCAATTGGTTTTGCACAGGAGGTTTCTTCGATTGTTGTAACTAAACGAGGAGCGCAGACTTCTATCCCGACGAGGGTGGAAGTGGAAGAAAGGAGAAAGGAGAAAGTAGAATGAGACATATAATTATTGACGCGGATACAGGGATTGATGATTCACTTGCTATTTTGTATGCGTTGCGATCACCAAATTTTGTTGTGGAGGGAATCACCACTTGTTATGGAAATTCAAATGCATACCAGTCGGCAGAGAATTCGATTCGATTGATTGCATTAGCAAGATGTGGATATGAGGTACCTGTTGCGGTAGGAGCAAATGAGTCTATCGATGGAGTATTTGAATCTGCTCCACCTTATATTCATGGTGATAATGGAATTGGCAATGTGCGGCTGCCGGAAAGTAAACAAAAGGTATTAGATGAACATGCAGTAGATTTTATCTTAAGAAAAGCGGAAGAACTGGACGGTGAACTTGAAATTATTACAACTGGACGAATGACGAATCTTGCACTTGCTGTGCAAAAAGATCCAAAACTTCCGAAAAAAGTAAAACGAGTTGTAACGATGGGAGGAACGCTTTTCGAAGTAGGAAATATTAATCCTTATGCAGAAGCGAACATCGAGGGGGATGCACGAGCAGCTGATATTGTATTTAGAGCAGGATTTAATATGATTTTGGTTGGAATGGATGTTACAATGAAAACATTTATTACAGATAGAGAGATACATAATCTTTGCAGAAATTGCAAAAAGGATTGTAAACAGATAGCGGATTATATACAGGAAGTGCTGAAATTATATTTTGAATTTTACCGTGTTGGAGGCGGTATGGTTGATCAATGTGTTGTGCATGACCCGCTGGCAATGCTTATTGCAGAGGATCCGTCTCTTGGAGAATACAAGATGCTCCGTGCGGGTGTAGAATATGAATCGGAAAAATATCATGGCATGATTACTTATGATACTGGATTTATTCCAAATTTGGACAGGGGAGAGATTATGATTTGTACTTCTGTAGATTCTAAAAGGGCTGTGCGCAGATTGTTTTCTGTATTTCAAGAAATGACATTTGGAAGATATAATATATAATGACAATACAAACAATAACGGATTTTCAATAAGATATTATACGAGGAGGTAAAATTATGAAATGGAAAAAAATTGTATCGGTGATGCTTGTTGGCGTTATGGCAGGAACATTGTTATTTGGGTGCGGAGGAGAATCAGAGTCGGCTGAAAATACAACTAATGATGGATCTGATAAAATGAAAGTATCTTTGCTTTGTGTTGGAAATCTTGGTGATAAAGGGTTCAATGATTCTGCGGCAAAAGGACTGGAAAAGATGAATGCAGAGTTCGGGGCTGAAACAAAATTGATTGAATTGGGACGTGACGAGTCTACTTATGAGGGGAACTTCTATGATGTGTCAGAGTCTGGATATGACTTGATCATTTCCGGAACCTGGTCAGCAAAGGAAGTGATTGAAAAAATTTCTGCAGAGTACCCGGAAAATAAATATCTTTGCTTTGACAGTGAAGTTGATCGCAGTATAGCGACAGAAGGAAATATTATGGGTATTACATATGAGGGAAACCAGGCAGCTTACTTGTGTGGTGTTCTGTCTGCAAAAATGTTTGAGACGGGAAATGAAAAGATTGATCCATCACAGAAAAAACTTGGATTTATTGGGTCTATGGATACAGCGGTTATAAATGACTTTTTGATTGGATATATAGAGGGTGTGAAATCAGTAGATCCAGAGATTAAGATTATGACATCTTATGTCGGAAGTTATGAAGACGTTTCAAAGTGTATGGAGATGACCACACAACTTTATAATCAGGGGGCTCAGATCGTATACGCTCCGACATCACAGTCGATCTTGGGATCGGTTAGTGCAGCGCAGAAAGCAGACAAATATCTTATTACTTGTGATCAAGATATGTATACTGAGTTAAAAGATTCCGAGCCGGAACTTGCTCCATATATACTTTCTTCCAGCTTGAAGAATATCGGTGCGTCGTTGGTTGCAGCAGTGGAAGGCTGGAAAGATGGTTCAATGTCATTTGAGGAAGATTATGTACTTGGATTAGAGAGTGGATCTGTGGGATTGGCAAAGAATGAGAACTATGAGTCTATTGTACCAGAAGATGTAAAAGCACTAATTGATGAGACAGAGCAAAAAATTATTAATGGTGATATTAAAGTAAGTACGGCATTTGGTATGACAACAGAAGAGATTGCTGCATTGAGAGATGAGATGAAGCCTTGATCATAATCGATTAGTAAGGAATGCGAAATGCGTGGACAGAAAAGGAGGCAGAGTATGGCAAAAGAAGCTTTGAAAATGTCACATATTATGAAAGTTTATTCTAATGGAGTTATGGCGAACAAGGATGTGACATTGTCTGTCAGTGAGGGCGAAATTCATGCCCTTTCAGGAGAAAATGGGGCAGGAAAGTCAACTTTGATGAAAATCCTTTTTGGTGAAGAACAGCCGACAGCAGGAGAGATTTATGTATATGGGCAGAAAGTATCTATAACATCTCCGAAACAGGCTATCAAAATGGGAATAGGGATGGTGCACCAACATTTTATGTTGGTGCCATCCTTGACGGTGGTAGAAAATATTATTCTTGGAATGGAACCCAAAAAAGGAATTTCAATAGATGAGACTTATGCCATAAAAGAAGTGGAGCAGCTTGGAAAAAAATACAATCTTTACGTGAATCCAAACGAAAAGGTGGAAAATCTGACAGTAGGACAGAAGCAAAAGGTGGAAATTTTAAAAGCGTTATTCCGAGGATCTAAAATTTTGATTCTGGACGAGCCGACAGCGGTTTTGACACCGCAGGAAACACAGGAATTATTTTGTGAACTTATAAAGCTTCGGGAAAATGGTTATACCATTATATTTATATCTCATAAGCTTCATGAAATCAAACAGATTTGTGATCGGATCACGATAATTCGCAGAGGTGTGACCATGGGATCTTATGATGTGAAGCAGGTGACCGAACAGGAAATTTCTCGGTTGATGGTAGGAAGAGATGTTGTTCTGGATATTAAGAAAAATTCTTGTAGACCGAAAGAAACATTGGTGCGTGTTGAAGATCTTGGGATTAAAAACAGTGATGGCAAGCAAGTAGTCGATCATGTGTCATTTACTTTGCGTGCGGGAGAAGTTCTTGGGATTGCAGGAGTGGAAGGAAATGGACAAGGTGAGATTATCAGTGCATTGACAGGAATGAGTGGATATACCGAGGGAAAGATTGAAGTAAATGGAGAAGAAATCAAAGGACATAGTGTAAAAGATATCCGTAATTTAAAATTATCTTATATTCCAGAAGACCGTATGACAACAGGTGTGGCGGCACATCTTTCTATTATAGAAAATATGATTTCAGATAAATTGGATTCAAAGGGTTTCTTTAAAAACGGATTATTGAAGAAGAATGCACTGAATGAATATGGAGAAAATAAGGTCAAAGAGTATCAGGTAGATTGTAAGACACCGGGTGTGCCGATTGGCAGTTTGTCAGGAGGAAATATTCAGAAAGTAGTATTAGCCAGAGAGTTATCTTCTGATCCGAAGGTAATTGTAGCAGAACAGCCATGTCGGGGTGTAGACGTTGGTGCAATCGAGTTCATCCGGAAGCGGTTGCTTGAGATGCGGGATGCAGGGAGTGGAATTCTTTTGGTATCATCTGATTTGAATGAGATATTAGGTCTTTCTGACAGCCTTTTGGTTATGTTTGAAGGAAAAATTGTGGCATATATTCCGGATGCCTCTCAGTTAACAGAAGAGGAACTTGGAAGTTACATGCTTGGAGCAAAGAAGCAAAGTCAGGAAGAAATACGGAGGGCGCGGCATGAGTGAGAAAAGAATTAACTTATTAGTTGATGTAGTACGATTGCTAATTATCGTACTGATTTCCGGAGTGCTGGTATCTGCGGTTATCTTTATGGTAAGTGAAGATCCGAGTGTGGCAATCTACAGTGTATTTCTAGGCCCATTCGAATCAATCAGACGAATTGGAAATATCATTGAAGCTGCGTCTCCGCTTATATTTACAGCGTTGGCGGTTATAATTATTTTCAATACCGGACAGTTTTCAATGATTTCGGAAGGATCTTTCTTTATCGGAGCGATGGGAGCGACGATCATCGGTATTACATGTAAGCTTCCGAGTGGAATACATCCTGTTGTTGCACTTCTTTTTGCAGGTGTTTGCGGAGGTATTGTTGCAATGGTACCGGCTTTTTTGAAGAAGCAGTGGGGCGTAGATGAACTGGTTACTTCCATTATGTTTAACTATGTTGTACAGTTTTTTGCATTGTATTTGATCAATTATCATTTCCGTGAAATTGGAAGTTCCACTTTGGTTTCTCTGGAAGTTGGAGAAACAGCAGCATTGCCGACTGTTGTGGAAGGTACCCGTATTCATGTTGGAGTGTTGCTTGGACTGGCACTTTGTGTATTGGTATGGATGCTGATGAACCGTACTCCATTTGGAAAAAAGGCGACTATCTGTGGAGATAATCCGTTATTTGCAAAGTACACAGGTCTGAAAGTGACTGGTATTATGTTTGCGGCTCAGATTATTGCCGGAGCAATTGCCGGAATTGGAGGTGGGGCAGAACTTTTGGGAATGTATACTCGTTTTAAATGGAATGCATCACCTGGATATGGATGGACTGGTATCGTTGTTGCTCTTTTGGCGAGAAAGAATCCTCTTATGGTGCCGTTTGCAGCGCTGTTTATCGGATACCTAAATGTTGGTGCGGATATTATGGCTAGAAGTAGTGATGTGGGGCGCGAATTCGTAGGCGTTATACAGGGAATTATGATGTTCTTGGTAGCGGCAGAGGCGCTTCTGAAAGGCTGGAGACAGCATTTGATCGTGAAGCAAGCGAAAGAAGATGAAAAAGCACATGGAGAGGGGGCAGCAGCATGAGTAATATAATAAATGCAGACTTTGTTGCAATGTGGATCCGAGTTGGTACACCTCTTATCTTTGCGGCTTTGGGAGCATCTATTTGCACACAGGCAGGAGTTGTAAACTTAGGATTGGAAGGAATTATGCTGATTTCAGCTCTTATGGGTGTACTGGGAAGTGTTTGGGGCGGAAGCGTCTGGGCAGGTGCGCTTGTAGGCATTTTGAGTGGGGTGGTTGTAAGTGCAATTTTTGCATATTTTCATCTGGTTTTGAAAGCAAATAACGTATTGTGTGGTACTGCAGTTAATACAGCGGCAACAGGACTTACAGTGTTTGTTCTTCAGATTGTAACAGGAGAAAAGGGAAATTCATCATCGTTGCAGAGTTTTGTATTTCCGGAGATTGACATTCCGCTTATTAAGGATCTTCCGGTATTGGGGGACATTATATCTGGTCATAACCTGCTTACATATCTTGCGATATTAATGGTGGTAGCTGTATGGTTTCTACTTTATAAGACGCCGCTTGGACTGCGGATGAGAGCGATGGGAGAAGCACCAGAAGTGGCTGCTAGTGTAGGACAGAGTGTGAATAGGATTCAGTTTTTGGCGATTATCTTTTGTGGAGTCCTGACAAGCTTGGGGGGGATGTACTTGTCTATGGGATATTTGGATATGTTTGTAAGAGATATGACGGCAGGACGTGGATTTATTGCTTTAGCAGCAGCGTCTATGGGGCGTGCAACACCGATTGGAGCTTTGGTTTCTGCGATGATCTTTGCATTCTTTGATGGATTATCAAATATTCTGCAGATTTTGAAAATTCCATCAGAATTTATTCAGATGCTCCCATATTTGTCCACAATTATTGGATTGACTATTTATTCTATTCAAAAACGAACGCGAATGAAGAAAAGAGGCGTGACTGTATGATTAAAGAAAAGGTTTTGATCAAAAATGCGAAAGCAATCGTTTGTTGTGACTATCGAGATCAGGTGTTTCGAGAGGCTGATATTTTGATTCAAGGAGAAGAGATTCTGGAAATTGGGAAAAATATTGAATGTGAAAATGCCAGAAAGCTGGATGCAACAGGGAAAATTATTTATCCTGGATTGGTGAATACACATCATCATTTTTTTCAGACCTTTGTTAGGAATTTAATACAAATAGATTATCCTAATATGACGGTAATAGAATGGCTTGATAAAATATACAGAGTGTTTCAGTTGATTGATTCAGATGTGATTTACTACTCTTCATTGACGGCGATGGCGGATTTGGTAAAACATGGTTGCACTACTGCGTTTGATCACCAGTATTGCTTCACGAAAAGAACAGGTAAAGAACCGATAGATCGTCAGATGGAAGCGGCGGCTCAGATTGGGATTCGCTATCATGCTGGACGTGGAACAAACACGCTTCCGCGCCAGGAGGGAAGTACGATACCGGAGGGAATGTTGGAAACGACGGAGGAGTTTATAAAGGATACCAAACGTTTAATTGATCGGTATCATGATGGCGGAAAGTTTTCCATGAGTCAGATAGCAGTAGCTCCATGCCAGCCTTCAAACTGTTACAGAGATACGTTTGTGGAATCAGTGAAACTGGCGAAAGAAACAAATACTCGGCTGCATACGCATTTGGGGGAGGGAGAAAATCCGATCATGGAAAAACGTTGGGGAATGCGAACTCTTGAATGGTGTAGACAGCTTGGATTTATCAACGAAAATAGTTGGCTAGCACATTGTTGGGAACTGACAGATGAGGAGTATAAGCTTCTAGGGGAAACGGGATGTGGAATTTCTCATTGTCCGGCACCGGCAGTCTTGGGCGGTTTTCCAATCCTTCCGATGAACAGGCTGAAAGAGTATGGAGTGCTTTTGAGTATTGGTTGTGATGGATCTGCTACGAATGACAGTAGCAATGTGTTGGATACGATTCGCATGGCATATTTAATGCAGTCTTATTACAGCAAGCAGAGAGGTGGTGGAATATCCGCATATGAGATTTTGAAGCAGGCAACCAGTGGCGGAGCATATACTCTCGGCAGAGCAGATATAGGTTCTCTGGAACCAGGAAAAGCTGCGGATCTTTTCATGATTGATACGGAAAAGCTGGAACTTACTGGAACTTTGCATGATCCTAAAAATCTGATTGGAAGAGTAGGTGTTACGGGGAATGTATTCTTGACAATGATCAATGGAAAAATTGTATATCAGGATGAAAAACTGATAGGGATTGATGAAAAGAAATTGGCAGTGGAAGGAAATAAGATTTGTGAGAATCTATTACATGAAGGATTAGCACAATTTTCGTAAAGTAAAGAAAATAAAAATCTCCCATAGGTATTCAGTGTGAAAACTGTTTTGACACGGATTTATCTATGGGAGATTTTAAGATTTAGAGTTTAATAAACGGTATTATGAATCATTACTTCTTTTCATTTGTGGTGACATGAATTTTGTCAAAGTCTGTTCCAAAGGCAACGTCGGTGGTACAAGGGGGTATTTCCCCCTTGTACACTGACGCTACTGTCGGGAAATGAACCGACAGCATCTTCACTTATCAGAGACCGCGGGCAAGTTCGTATGCATTCCAGATCGCGTACATGATATTGTGAACCTGCCTGGAATCTCCGATGTTGTATACCGGAATCTCGGAATCTTTCAGTTGTTCATAGAGCATATTATTTTCTTTGTAGCCGATAGAGGCGATCACGGTTTTTGCCGGAAGAACTTTCAACAACAGAAACTTTTTTGCCCTGCTGTGCCAGCCACAATGCCGTTTCACAGCCGACGAGTCCGCCACCGATTATGACGATCTGATCGGAGGCGTCCTGTTTTCCGAGCAATACTTCATCGGCAGTATATACCGGAAGTTCACCGTTTACGGTCATCTGTTTCGGTGTGGATCCACTTGCACATACGATGATGTCTACTTGGAAGGATTTTGCGGTATCCGCGGTGACTTCGGTATTGAGGTGTACCTCTACACCTTGAAGCTCCATCTGGCGTTTGTAATAGTCCACAAGTTCTAAGTCATAACGTTTGAAGTGTGGTACACCGCCTGGGATCAGGTTGCCGCCAAGGTGATCGCTCTTCTCACAAAGGACAACGTCATGACCACGCAGTGCACAGACTCGAGCTGTTTCCACACCGTCAAATCCGGCCTTTTTTGCAATTGCAGCGGATTGGATGAATTTCTGAATCAAATTCATGATCTCGTCTTTTGTCATCTCGCGATGTGTAATAGATGGTTCAAAACGGTTTTCTGCTTCATTTTTCCGATATGCGTTTCTTCAAACAGTTTCTTGTAATGTGACATAGATTCGCAACCTCCTTTTTGAAATTCACCGAATACATTCTGTTAAATTTAATGATAGATCAATACTTTGTGATGAAAATATCAATTGAAGTGATTTAAAATCAAAAATATTCGTTAAAGTGCACGAAAACAGAGCGATGTTTTTGTGATATATAGTGTCTGCTGATTAAGCAGCTATCTGTAACTTCCAACTCTTATATCTGTTCC
>OIZG01000642.1_pt1 | contig 28205 bp, 28 predicted proteins | sample 1588561 | NCBI WGS metagenome assembly OIZG01 (sample SAMN03283267) | human gut metagenome | biome: human-associated habitat; material: feces | host: Homo sapiens | place: USA | collected 2013 | reverse complement strand
CGAGTGACATGACCCTTGGCGAAGCAGTCGTCAGGGGCATTTTGCCTGCCCCGAAATATGTAACTACGGTCTACCAGTACCAGAAAGCCCTTGCAAAGTATCAGGCGCGGGTGGATAACCTGCGGACACCGGGCATTCAGGACGCCAACCAAAAATATCTGGATGCGCTGCGCCGGGCACTGGAACAGGCGGACGGTCTGGACAGGGTCTTTGCCCATCATATCACAAACAAATCTGGCAAGTACATTGTGTTCTGCGCCAACAAGGAGCACATGGACGAGATGGTATCCCATGTGCCGGAGTGGTTCGCCGGGGTCAACCCAGATGTGGTGGTGTACGAAGCCTACTCGGATGACCCGAATACGGACAAGGCGTTTGCGGACTTCAAAACGGACACAAGCGACCGTCTGAAGCTGCTGTTCTGCATCGACATGCTCAACGAGGGCGTCCATGTGGAGGGCATTTCCGGCGTCATTTTGTTCCGTCCAACGATTTCGCCCATTATCTACAAGCAGCAGATAGGGCGTGCCCTGACCGCTGGGGATAATACAACGCCGCTTATCCTAGATGTTGTCAATAATTTCGAGGGCTTGACCAGTATTTCCGGTTTGCAAGGCGAGATGCAGGAGGCGGTCCACCGGCTCTATGCCAACGGTGAGGGCGATAGGATCGTCACCGAGCGATTCGAGGTCATCGAGCAGGTGCATGACTGCCGGGTGCTGTTCGAGCAGCTGCAGGCGAGCCTTTCGTCCGGTTGGGAGCACTACTTCTCCGAGGCAAGCATCTACTATGCGGAACACGGCAACCTGAATGTCCCGAAACTGTATACCACGCCCGGCGGTCTGAGCCTTGGCGTGTGGCTGGTCACTCAGCGCCGGGTGCGCGAGGGACAAATTCAAGGCATCCTGACCGAACAACAGATTCAACGGCTGGACAGCATCGGCATGGTCTGGGGCAACCGGAAGGAAATTGCGTGGCAGCACGGATTTGAGGTCGCAAAGAAATACCACGACACCTACGGAAACCTGATGGTGCCCGGAAAGTATGTGGATCCGGACGGCTATCCCTTAGGACAGTGGATCATCAAGACCCGGCAGCAAAAGCTGAACGGCCGACTGAAGGAAGAACGCATCGCACAGCTTGATGAGATCGGCATGGTGTGGAACATTTTCGATGCCAAGTGGGAAAAGGCTTATGCGCTGGCTGCGGCTTATTATGAGGAAAACGGCAACCTGAATATCCCACGTTCCTATGTGACAGCGGCTGGCGAACGGCTGGGACAATGGGTCGAAAGCCAGCAATGGGCGTACCCGAAAGGAAAACTGACGGAGGAACAGGTCGAGCGGCTCAGCCGGATCGGGATGTACTGGGGCAATCGCAATGACCGCAAGTGGAACGAGGGGTATCAGGAGGCAAAGCGCTATTTTGATGCCCACGGCGACCTGAACGTCCCAGCAGAATATGTGTCACCGGGCGGTTACAACCTCGGAAATTGGGTCAAACGGCAGCGGTATACCCGCCAGAATCCTGAAAAAAGCGGCGCTGTTTTGACAGAGGAACGGATCGCAAAGCTGGATGCCATCGGGATGCGGTGGGGGAAAGCGGATTCGAGGCTGCGCCGGTTAGAACTGGCACAAGAGTCCAAGGGGAAAAGCGAAAAGCTGAATGTTTCGGCTAAGCACAAAACGGAGGAAGAGATCGTTTTGTGTAGTTAATAGCTCGACCCCAAACAGTTGCTGTAATGTGGGTCGGAGAATTTGAGTGAATCGTAAAAAATCTAAAGGAGTTATTGGAGAGGATTATGTCAAAGTTTCAGCATGATGTGATGTTGCGGGTCGTAAAGATACTGAATGTTCTGATGATTGAGCTGCCGTTTGCGGCCTGCTGGTTCCTGTACTACTCGAACCAGACCTACGCAAAGTTTGGTTGGAAGGGAAATCTGGCGATTCTTGGTCTGTTTTTTGTCCTGTACATTGCACTAGGCAAAGTCTACGATGCGTTCTGGATGTCTATGCAGCGGGTCTCGGAACTGGTGTACGGCCAGATCCTTGGCGCTATGGCAACCGATGGTATTTTGTATATCGTGATCTGTCTGATGTCCGCAAAGCTCTGCAACCTACTGCCGGGCATTGCGGCAATTGTGGGGCAGCTGGTGATGGCTGCGATCTGGGCATCCTGCGCACATAAATGGTACTATACGACCTTTCCGCCGCAGAAGACCGCAGTTGTCTACGATGTGCGGCACGGTATGGAAAAGCTCATCAACGAGTACGGCTTGAGTCAGAAATACGATGTGCAGGTCACCCTGAGCGTGTCGGAGTGCCTGGCAGATCTGACCATTCTGGACGGTATGGAAACGGTTTTTGTCAGTGGTGTTCACAGCCATGAGCGAAACATTATCCTGAAGCACTGCGTAGGGAAGGGCATCAATATGTTCGTCATCCCCCGCGTTGGCGACGTTATCATGAGCGGCGCATGGCCGATGCATATGTTCCACCTGCCCATGCTGCGCGTCGGCCGTTACATGGCAAGCCCGGAGTTCTTGTTTGTTAAGCGCGCAATGGACATTGTAATTTCGCTGGCAGCACTGATTATCCTGAGTCCGCTGTTCTTGATTACGGCTATTGCGGTCAAGTCCGATGGCGGACCTGCCTTCTATAAGCAGGTGCGCCTGACCAAGGACGGCAAGCAGTTTGAGATTTTGAAGTTCCGCTCTATGCGTGTGGATGCAGAAAAGGATGGCGTGGCACGTCTTTCCACCGGTGACAAGGATGACCGTATTACCAAGGTGGGCCACATTATCCGCGCCTGCCGCTTGGATGAGCTGCCGCAGTTGCTGAACATTCTGAAGGGTGATTTGTCTGTTGTGGGCCCTCGTCCGGAGCGCCCGGAGATCGCCGCACAGTACTGCGAGGAGATGCCGGAGTTTGCGCTGCGCTTGCAGGCTAAGGCTGGTCTGACCGGTTATGCACAGGTGTACGGCAAGTACAACACCACCCCCTACGATAAGTTGCAGATGGATTTGATGTATATTGCCCATCCCAGCCTGATCGAGGATCTGAAAATCATGCTGGCGACCGTCAAAATTTTGTTCATGCCGGAAAGTACCGAAGGTGTGGCAGAAGGTGCGACTACGGCGATGGGGCAGCAGTGTGAGGAGACTGGAAAATGAAAGTTGCGGTAGTATCAATTGGAAGTTTTGATACACAATACTCGGATTATCACATTATGCGTGATATTATCCTCGGCCTTTTGGAGAGAGGACATGAGGTAAATCTAATTCAGAAGCAGTATTTGGAGACGCCTCAGTATCCGCAGCAATTTGAAAAGTACTTGAAAGGTCAACTTCAAGTTCAAAATATTCGTTTTGAAAAGAAGGCAAAGGCTGATTTAAAGGCTCGTTATCTGGCAGATCTGTCTTATTACAAACAAGCTTGTACGCTAATGAAAAAAGACAAGCCTGATAAGATCTTTCTTCAGTCTAATAACACAGCTTTTTTTACAGTATTCTACGCAAAGCACATTTTAAGGTGCCCGATTCTCTATAACGAGCAGGACATCTTTCCGGAGAATGCTTTTTTTGCTGGCATTCTTTCTGAGAGTAGCCCGGTCTACAAAGTGGCTCATGCGCTGCAAAAATACGCCTACAAAAATGCAACGGCCCTCAGTACGATTTCCGACGATATGAAGTCGACTATTGTTACTCGGTACAGTATCCCGGCGGATAAGGTGCAGGTGATTTACAACTGGGGGCATGAGGAATTGAAAGCCCACAGTGATGAAGAAAACGTTTTCCTGAAAAAATATCCGAAGAAGTCTGGAGAGTTCCGTGTGGTGTATGCGGGTAATCTGGGCAAGATGCAGAACGTGGAGCTCATTTTGGAGACCGCTGCTTTGATGAAAGATGATCAAGATGTCAGCTTTTATATCGTTGGGGGCGGTGTAAACGAGGAGCAACTTAAGACGTTTGCAAAAGAAAAAGAATTGAACAATGTGATATTTGTGGGAATGCAACCGCCTGAAGAAGTGGCGGATCTCTATGCTGCCGCAGACGTCAATGTGATTCCTCTTCAAAAAGGGCTTATCTATGCAGCACTTCCGAGCAAAACGGCTGACTGCTTGATCGCTGGTAAACCGATTATTACTTGTGTTGATAATGGAACGGCAGTTGAGAAGATAATCAGGCCGTACGGCATCGTCAATACTGGTGCGGATGAAAAAAGACTGAAAACAGCAATTCTGAACGCAAAAGAAAAAGCTGGATTGTGTGAAACCAAAGGGCTGCTAGAAAAATATTTTTCGTTGAAGCCGAATGTTGCTAGTCATTGTCAAATGATCGAGATGATGAAATAAGAAAGGAAGCAACGGCATGAATAAAAATCTCCTGCGTGCGCCAATTGAGTTGGCAAGCCGATTCAACAAAAGCACTGAGACTCAAACTGCTTCTTACCGTAGCGATTTTATGCGTGATCGTGACCGTATTATGTACTGTAATGCGTTCCGTAGACTGGATGGAAAAACGCAGATCTATCTGATCGGGAGCGATGATCACCGCAGAAACCGGTTGACCCACACGTTGGAGGTTGCGCAGATTGCACGTACGATTTCGCAGGCATTGGGCTTGGACGAAGACTTGACCGAGGCTATTGCACTTGGACACGATTTGGGACATACGCCGTTTGGTCATGCGGGCGAGCGGGAGTTGAACCAGATCATGATGCCGGGCAGCACCGTGAAAATTCCGGAATCGCCACTTTACAAGGAAAACCATGACGGTTACAAAATCTGCGAAAAAAGGCTGAAAAAGCCATTGTACGGATTTAAGCACAATCTTCAAAGTGTCCGTGTGGCAGCGCGTCTGGAAAATGGCTACGGTGACAGTGGCTTGAACCTGACCAATTACACTCTTTGGGGAATGATGCATCACTCAAAGTTGGCATACGGCGATGAGGATGGAAGCCCCAATTACTGTGAAATCTTCAATAAGTATCTCGAAGTGGAGGAGGGCCATCAAGCGTGGTCATTTGAGAGCTTTGTAGTAGCACAAGCGGATGAAATTGCACAATGGCATCACGATTTGGAAGACGCATTGCGAAGCGGGGCAATGTCGGCTAAAGCAGTGTGCAGGAAAATCAGTGAGATCCTGATTACGATTATGAGCGAAAGTGATCTGCGCTGCTTTGAAGAGATGGAACGTGATGCGGAACAGGAAAATTACGACCAGAAGCGTTTTATTACACTGGCATCCAAGGTTGTAGTAAACACGTTGGTCACCTGCATTGTGACCTGCTCTAAACAGAATCTCCAGAAACTCTCGACAGATAACAAGCTGAATGAAAATACCCGTCTTAGCTTCTTCCGGGAACACACAGGAGATGAGGATGATATTAAAAATGCAATTGCATTTGATGTGTACAGTGATGTAAATAACAAGAAAACAATGGATAATCTGGAAAAGTTTGGTGAGGCAATTCGAACTGAGATTCATCATTCGCCAGAAGTGGAACGGATGAATGCAAAAGGTCAGTACATTATCCGTAAGCTGTTTCAGGCATACGCGACACATCCCCAGCAGTTGCCGGATATTTCTATTGTTCAGTTTATGGTGGAGACGCATGAGAAAAATAGCCTGTCGGGGGCAAATTATCCCGATATGGTATCTGCATACAAATTGAGTTCTGGCCAAGTCAGAACTGATTTTGACAAGTTCTGGAATGGTGAAAAAGGCAATACAGATGGTAAAGACTTTTCTGTCCGTGTCTGCATGATGCGCAAGATTTGTGACCACATCGCTTCCATGACGGATCATTACGCAGTGGAAGAATATGAAAAATTGTATGGGTGAGAAATGAAGGTTTTATTTATCAATTCAGTATGCGGCATCGGTAGCACTGGCCGCATTTGCACAGATCTTGCACAGCAGCTGGAAGCCGAAGGCAACGAGGTCAAAATCGCCTATGGCCGCAAAGGTACTGTACCGGAGCAGTTTCAGAAATATGCAGTGCGTATTGGCACAGATTTTGATTGCAAGATGCACGCGATTCAGACACGGCTGTTTGATACGCATGGCTTTGGCTCCAAGCACGCGACCAAAGAATTTTTAAAGTGGGCTGAGGAATACAAACCAGACCTGGTGTGGCTCCACAATCTCCATGGCTACTATATCAATGTGGAGATGCTGTTTGATTGGATCAAAAAGCATCCTGAAATGCAGGTGAAATGGACGCTGCATGACTGTTGGGCCTTCACTGGCCATTGTTCGTACTGCTCTCAGCTTCGCCGCTACCCGGCTTGCTTCGCAATGAGTTCTGTCAGTAAGAATTTTGAGCGAAAGCGCAAGGCTTTTACTGGGGTGAAGAACATGACCCTCATCACCCCCAGCAAGTGGCTTGCCGATTTGACCCGCCAGAGTTTTCTGAAAGAGTATCCGGTCGAGGTGCATTATAACACCATTGATACCAGTATCTTCAAGCCGACCCCTAGTGACTTCCGGGAGCGGTATGGACTGAAGGACAAGTTTATCGTGCTAGGTGTGGCCAACGTCTGGGAGGATCGCAAGGGGCTATTTGACTTTTACAAATTGGCAGAAATGCTGGATGACAAATATACGATTGTGTTGGTGGGCCTGAGCGAAAAGCAGATCAAAGACTTGCCCCAAAATATCAAGGGCATCCAGCGCACCAATAGCCCACAGGAACTGGCAGCGATTTATACGGCAGCGGATGTGTTTGTGAATCCGACTTATGAAGATAACTATCCGACGGTTAATCTGGAAGCACAGGCCTGTGGGACGCCTGTTATTACTTATGATACGGGTGGGTGTAGAGAGACAATACATACAGATAGTGCAAAAGTAGTTGAAGCAGGAAATGTCGAAGGACTATATAAGGAGATTACTATACGATGAATCGAATCGCAAAAATCATTTTGAAAATCCCTATCCGGGGGGGGGTAGGAAAGGCATTTAATTTGTTGAATTTTGGCGGGTTTATGCGATATTCTGTCTGGTATTATAGGCGTCTTGGTATAAAAATTGAAGGTGCAATTACATATATTTGCCCAGACGTATATTTTGATTCAGCAGATTACTCAGCGATTACTATTCAAACTGGTGTAACGATAAGCAGAGAGGTCCTTTTTCTGGTTCATGACTATTCTGTTCATACGGCAATGGTCAATGTTGGATGGAATGCACCTAAAGGGAAAACAGCTCATTTTATTAAGCCCATAAAGGTTGGGAAAGACTCTTTTGTTGGGGCCAGAGCAACCTTACTGCCAGGAACAGAGATAGGCGAAAACTGTATTATTGGTACTGGAAGCGTTGTCAAAGGAAAAATTCCGGATAATAGCATCGTAATAGGAAACCCTGCAAGAGTAATTGGAAATACGAAAGATTGGGCAAGAAAAAAGCTTGAAATAAAGGATTGGGTGTTGTAATCGTATGAACAAAATTCGAGTCATGTTTGCAATGGGCGGCAGCATGAAAAGAGCTGGTGCAGAAACTATGATTATGCAATATCTGCGTCAGCTGGTAAAAGATGATAGATTTGAATTTTCAATTCTTGTTCACGGATATGATAAGGGCGACTACGATGACGAAATTGCGACATTTGGTGTCCCAATCTATCATGTTCCGGTCAGAGGAAAGCATCCACTGACCTATACACATGAGGTAAAAAAAGTCCTTAAGACTCATCCGGCTGATATTATTCATTGCAACATGGACTCGGCATGCGGAGATTTTCTGACGATAGCAAAGGAATGTGGAATAGAGATTAGAATAGCACATTCACATCTTACACACTTTCAAGCGTCAACGCCAATTAAAATCCTTGTGGCCAAGAAATCAAAAGAGAGAATACATGAGGTCGCAACTATCCGGTTGGCATGTTCAGAAAAGGCGGGAAAATGGCTATATGAAGAAGATGCTTTTAGCGTTATAAACAATGCAATTGACTTGGAAGAATATACTCCAGATTCTGGTAAAAGAGAAGAGATGCGAAGTGAATTTGGATTAAGTCAAGAAGAAACAGCTATTGTTAATATTGGCAGATTCCATTATCAAAAAAATCATAAGAAATTGCTGGATATTTTTGCGTCATATAGGCAGCAGTACAACAAAGGAGTTTTGTTTCTAGTTGGAACAGGCGAACTAATAGATCAAATAAAAGAGTATGCAAGGCAATTAAACATAGAAAAAAACGTAGTATTTCTGGGGCTGCGTAAGGATATTCCGAATCTTTTGCAGGCGATGGATGTCTTTGTAATGCCTTCTCTTTTCGAAGGATTGCCGGTTTCAGGCATTGAAGCGCAGGCAGCTGGGCTTCCGTGTTTTTTTGCAGATACGATTACACCTGAAATTTGCATGACTAATTATGCAAAGCGACTTCCTCTCGATGATATAGGTGAGTGGGTGAATGCTTTGAATCAGATTCCCCATAAGAAAAACCCGACAGAAGCTCAAGAAGCATTACGAAAATATGGATATGATATAAAAGTAGAGGCAGATCAGCTCGCTGAATTTTACGTTGACGCTTATTTTAATAGAAAATGATGTTTTAGGTTGACAATATATGAATGTGTTGATGACAAAAAGAAAAGTTGGGTTGTTCTTACTGGGTATTGTACAGCTAATTGTGCTGTCGATGATTGCGGCAATGCAATTGAATCTGAGCTATTATACAATTTCTGTCTTAGCAATTGTCCAGTGTGTTGTAAACATTATTTTGCTCAAGATTGTATGCAATTTGCCGGTTCTCTGTATTCCTAATATGTTTAGCGTCTTCTCTCTCTTTTTTCATTGTGGACAGATAATTAAGGAGGGTTTTAATGTCCAAGGAACAGTTCCTTTGCCCTTTCAATATTACGCAGATGAAGGTGTGATACAAAAGGCGTGTCTATTCTATTTGATGTCACAAGCAACATATTTTATTGGACTGGCAAGTACGCCCGATGCGAACGCTTCGTTCATTTCAGACAAATGGAACCAGAGAAATGAAGTTGACACAAAAGTATATGGAAAAGCATTGATGATAGTTGGTGTGATTCCACGGTTGTATATTGATATCTCTTCTTTACTTGGGGCTCTTTCACAAGGATATAGAGGAGTTTACTCACTTTATTTTCCCCAAATGATACAAAGTATTGCGTTCTTCTTTGATGCAGGCATCATCTTATATCTCTTTGGACTGAAGGAAAAGAAAAAAATGCGAGCAACATTGTTTGTTGTTCTATTATATAAGTGCTTGATGATGACAACTGGTGCGCGGCAGGAAAAGGTAGCATATTTGATTGTGCTATTATATCTATATTTTTTCGTTTGTAATACCGTCACTGTTGGGAAAATCGCAATGGTAGTGGCAGGGTGCGTTGCTGGCTTTATTTTTATTAGTGCCATAGGAACGGTTAGAACTGGAAGTAGTAGTGGCATCAAGGATGTATTAGAGCTAATGCAGAGTGGTCAAATGTCAAATATATTTGGAAGTGCTCTTGGTGAATTCGGATCTGCCTTTGACACGCTGGAGGTTGCTGTTAAATATACTCCTGCTTATATTACCTATGGGTATGGAACTAGCTATTTGGCGGGGTTGATTTCGATTATTCCCTTGGTTGTCAAACAAATTCCATTTTTAGATAAGGCAACTATTTTTGTTCATCAATTACCCGGTGGAGTGTACTTTGCTTTGGGAGGCTCCTATTTGGGAGAATTATATTACAATTTTTCATGGCTTGGACTCATTGGCAGTGCTATCATAGGAAAATTCATGGGGAAATTGAACCTCGGAATCGTTCTTAGTAAGCAGCATAATGCTCTATATGGAGCGTGGTGTGCAATTATCTCGACAGCGATGATCATGTTTGTTAGAGGTTATTTTACAGATATGATGCAAAAATTGGTGTGGACGTATTTTATTATATCCTTGGTATATGCTTACTTGAAGAGGAGATCAACATAATGATTGATATAATCATTCCTGTGTATAATGCAGAAAGATTTCTGAAACGCTGTGTCGATAGCATTTTAATGCAGACAAATCCGACTTGGAATTTGATCTTGGTTGATGATGGATCAATAGATAACAGCGGAAATCTTTGCGATTTCTATGCCGAAAAATACAGCAACATAACATCGATTCACAAACCAAATGGAGGGGTATCCTCAGCACGTAATGTTGGAATTGATAATTCAGACAACGAGTACATTATGTTTGTCGATTCAGATGACTGGGTACGGCCTGATTTACTAGAAAAGTTGTTTAGTAAAAAAAGTGAAGCTGATGTAATTGTGGGTGGGTATGCCGTAGAGGGTATCCCGAGCGTAGGATCCCAGATGTTGCCCGATAGATATTTGACCATCGAAGAAATCGGCGAAGTATTCCAGCAGATGATTGAAACAAATTTGGCAAACAGTCCTTTTTCAAAAGTTTACAGACGGAGCATTATAGGAAATCAGCGATTTGATGAAACAGTTGCCCTTGGAGAAGATTTCTTGTTTAATCTGGATTATTTTCGAAAATGCAAGACAATGGAAATTGTTGAGTGCGATAGTTATATTTATGACTGTACAAATACAGAATCAGCAACAAAAAAATTTCGAGAAAAAGATATTGATCAGATTGTAGAACTTTATAAAAAAGGAAAAAAGTTTGAAAGAGAAGTTTGTGGGGATGGGAGCTGTGGAACGGCTTTAGAAAAACGTCTATGCGAAAATGGCATAAATATGCTTCAAATGATATTTGCATCAGAAAATCCTTATAAAAAGAAGGAAACACTTGCATTAAAGCTACTTGACGGAAGGGACTTCTCTGCGAGTTGCAAAGGGGACTTTCGCTTGCCGCTGGTTTTGGAACTCCCTCGAAAACTTTGCAAATGGCATTCGATTATAGGGTTACGCTTCTTTTTCATGTTAAAAGACATCGGGAGGGTAATTGTGAAATGAATGAAAGTAGAACCCATCCACTTATTACGATTATTGTACCAATCTACCGCGTAGAACAATATTTAGACCGTTGTGTGAAGTCATTGGTAAACCAAACATATACCAAAATTGAGATTCTTCTTGTGGATGATGGATCTCCGGATAGCTGTCCTATGCTTTGTGAAGAATGGGGAAAAAGAGATACTCGTATTAAGGTGCTTCATAAAGAGAACGGTGGATTATCTGATGCACGAAATTATGGAATTGTCCACGCGAAAGGAGAATATGTTTCTTTTGTGGATTCAGATGATTATGTATCAACTAATTATATCAAGTACCTATATGGTTTGATTGAAAAGACCGGCGCTGATACTTCTTGCTGTATTCTTAAGACGGTGACTTCTGGTGATGAAAAATTCGTTCAAGTTGAAAAAGAACATCTTAGAGTCCTAACTGGCAAAGAAGCATGTGCAGATTTGTATAATGGTAATTACGCGCAAATGGTCGTGTCCTGCGGAAAGTTATACAGAACATCAATTGTTAGAAAGAATATGTATCCGAAAGGCCGCCTTCATGAGGATGAGGCAACAACCTACAAATTTCTTTACGATAGTAAGAAGGTCGTAGTTAGCAATTGCGCTCTTTATGCGTATTTTCAGAACGTGAAGAGTATCACGCATACACGAAGTAAGAAAAATGAACAGGATATTAGTATAGCGTATTATGAAAGAGTGGCTTACTTTAGGGAACGCAAAGAATGGGATTTATATGCGAAGACGGTAAACTTCTATACTGGTGTCGTAATGGCAAGAGGGGACAGTGACAGTGCTCTTGAAGTAAAGACACTGCTGAAAAAATACAGAATGGATTATCATGTCTTTTTACGAACAAAGCTGAGAATGTACTACTTCATTATGAAAACAGATGCGAGTACAAAGAGGTAGTGAATGAAAAGATTAAAAACAGTACTCCAAAATATAAGGGACAATCTTATTCTTTTTTACATATGTAGTAAACTGAGAATCATACACGCATGCCACAAGCAGGCCATAGTTTTCATTTCAACTCCAACGCATGGAAATTTGGGAGACCAGGCGATTGTTTATTCACAGTATCGCTTCTTTGAGTCGATGAGGTTGAGTAAAAGGATTGTAGAAATTCATCGATATTGCTACGAACGATGGAAAGAAAAATTTAGTAAGATTATAGACCGAACGGATGTTATAGTCATAGATGGCGGCGGCAATATGGGTTCATTATGGCCAGAAGAGGAACACAAAATGCAGGATATTGCGATAAGGTTCTCGCATAATCCTGTATTTGTCTTCCCTCAAACAGCGTCCTATGCAAATGATGAAATTGGGCAACAAGAAATCGCATGCTCAAGAAAAGCCTATGGAGTGAATAAGAATTTTTTTGTATTTGCGCGAGATGAAGGGACGTTGAACACTATCAGAAACCATATGCCAGAGGTGCACTGTATGTATACTCCAGATATGGTGATGTTTGTTGACAATGCTCAAACGCATCAGCAACGCGAAGGTATTTTGCTTTGCCTGCGAAAAGATGCGGAGCGGGTTTTAACAGTCGATCAAGTAGAGGAACTGAAAACGGGACTTAATGAAAGCGGTCTGGAAATTACAGAAAGCTCTACGGTGATAACGGATGCTGTTTGGAAATTCCAGCGCAAAAAAGTTCTTCAAAAAAAGTGGAATGAATTTTCAAGTGTGCAATTAGTGGTGACGGATCGTCTCCATGGTATGGTGTTCTCAGCAATCACAGGAACTCCTTGCATTGCACTGGATAACATCAGTCATAAAGTGTATGGAGCATATCAGTGGTTGAGCTATCTGCCCTATCTCCGCTTTTGCAGTAGCATTGACGAGGCGGAAGAAGCGGCAAAAGAGCTTCTGGAGCTTCCACCACAAAACTATAATCAGGGACCATTGCTTCCCTACTATAATGAAATGAGGAATGTTGTCAAAAATGCAATTGAAAATGTCGAGCAGGTTCCAAACGGTGATTAACCTGACAACAGGCATTTTTACAATGCTTGTTTCGCTGATCATTAACTTTTTTCTTTCCTCTTACATTGTTGCAGAGCTGGGCGAAGAGGCAAACGGCTTTACACAGTTGGCGAACAACTTCGTTACATACGCCTCGCTGTTGACTCTTGCGTTTAATTCGATGGCCGCACGCTTTATCTCGGTGAGTTATCACGAGAAAGAATTGGACAAAATGAAGGAATATTATTCCTCGGTCATTGTTTGCAACACGGCAATGATATTGATTCTGGCTCCTTTAGCCGTTGCAACGATCTATAATTTGGAAAAGCTGATCGTAATCGAGAACGCGAACGTCGGACATGTAAAGATTCTGTTTGGATGTGTCTTTGTCAATTTCTTTGCCAATCTGGCAGTTTCGGTATACAGCATCTCAACCTTTGTCTTAAATCGAATCTATCTTCAAAACATGATCAACGCGATTCGGACGGCGCTCAATGGTGTTTTGCTACTTGTCATGTTCAGCTTGCTGGAACCGAAGGTTTATTATGTGTCGCTTTGCTCTATGGTGCTGACGCTTGCAGCAATTCCGGTCTATGGAGTGTTGCAACGGCGGATTATGCCGCAACTGCGCTTTTCCATCCGGGATTTCAGAGTGAAGGCTGTGGGCCAGATGCTAAAATCTGGTATCTGGAACACAGTCAATCAGGGCGGCAACATGCTGATGACAGGTCTTGATTTGCTGCTTGCAAACCTGTTTGTCAGCCCGGCCATGATGGGGCTGTTATCAGTAGCCAAAGTGGTTCCCAATGCAATTATCAGTCTGGCATCTACCTTGAACTCAAACTTTGCTCCTGAGATTGTAATGCAGTATTCAAAGCATAATAAAGCTGAGATGCTACATACTCTGCGGAGCAACATGAAGATTTCAAGTGTGTTGATCTCCATTCCCATTATGACGTTTTGCAGTTTTGGCGTGCAGTTTTATTCCTTGTGGGTGCCGTCTTTGGATGCAAAAGCATTGACGATTCTTTCGCTTTTGACCTGCATGGCATTCATCCCAAGTGCTGGAACGCAGACACTTTACAATGTGTTTACGGCCACAAATCATCTGAAGGTGAATTCTGTTGCATTTTTGACCACAGGAATTCTGAATCTTGGAGTGGTTTACTTTCTGCTGGGGCATACATCGCTTGGCGTTTATGCAATCGCAGGCGTAAGCTCTTCACTTACGATTGTCCGCAATCTGCTTATTACAGCTCCCTATACGGCGAAGCTGTTGGAATTGCCGTGGTATGAATTTTATAAAGATGTTGGAATATCCCTACTTTGCTGTGCCCTGAATCTTGTGGCTGCTCTTGTGGTTCAATTACTTATTCCAGCTAGAGGATGGGTTTTGCTTGCGGTTGCGGTCATCGTTACGTGCGGAATTACGCTGGCAGCGGATTTATTTGTTGTATTAAATCAAGAAGAACGCAAAAAGTTGATAAATAAGGTAAAAAGGGGAAGAAAAAATGGATAAGATAAAAAAGCTGATTTTGTTCCGAATTCCAATGTCAATTTGCAATTTTCGGTGTCATTATTGCTATCTTGCGCAGCGAGATGAGCATTATCAGGGAATCCAGCCTGAAATGAAGTTCACCCCGGAGCAAGTTCGGAAAGCAATGAGTAAGGAACGGCTTGGTGGTCCGGCGTATATGAACTTCTGTGCAGATGGCGAAACGCTTCTGGTTACAAATCTGGATCAATATGTCAAAGAGCTGGTAGAAGAAGGGCATTACGCAGAGATCGTTTCCAATATGACGATCAATCCAACGCTGGATAAAATTCTGGCATGGGACCGGGCACTGCTTTCACATATTGAATTTAAATGCTCGTTCCATTATTTAGAGCTTAAAAAGAAGAATCTGTTGAATCGATTTGCAGAAAATGTAAATCGTGCTTGGGAGGCTGGTGCGTCGGTCAATATCGAAGTGACACCGAGTGATGAATTGATTCCATATATTGATGAGCTGAAATCTTTTTCCATGGAGCATTTTGGAGCGCTTCCGCACTTGACCATTGCACGCGATGATAGAACAGCCGGAATTGATTACCTGACAAACCTGTCAATCGAAGAATACGATAAGGTGTGGTCGCAGTTTGATTCGGGCTTTTGGAAGTTCAAAAAGAGCATTTTCGGAATTCATCAGGGGGACTACTGCTACGCAGGGCTATGGTCAATGTATATTGATTTGACCACTGGAGAGGCGTTGCCTTGTTACTGCGGACATTTATTACACAATGCATTTGAGCATCCAGAAAAACCGTTGGATTGGTGCCCGGTTGGTAAATGTCCGATAGCACATTGTTATAATGGACATGCGTTATTGACTCTAGGAACTATTCCGGGCGCGACTGAGGTTCGCTATGGAGATATCCGTGACCGGGAACGCGCAGATGGAACGCATTGGCTGCAGCCGGAGCTGAAGGCCTTTTTCAATACAAAGCTGGAGGAATCCAATGAAACGATATCCAACGGCAAAAAGCTGGAGTATAAGCTGAAAAATGCATGGCTTGCAGGTTGCACGATCTCCTCGCGAGCCGTTGCAAAAGTGAAACGAACAATGAACAAAAAGGAGTGACTGAAATGATTACCCCCCGATGTACAAAATGGCATAGACTACTACTGCTTGTTTTAATTGTGGTGGTGAGTGGGCTGGTCATTAAAGAGCATCGCTTAGAGAATGTTAAAATTGATGCATCTACAATGGTGGCAGACAATTGCAAAGAACTGATACCTACTACTATAATTTATCTGGATGAGTTGGAAACTGGTAATTTTACAAGTACTGGCTTTACCTATGATTCCGCAAATCAAACTATTTGGATTGCAGACCATGGAACTGATAGTGGAGACAAATTGCGGTTGATTGAATTGGACAGCAAGCTGAAAAAGGTTTTGCAAGAGGTACAGATAGAAAATTATACCAATGATGGAAAACTGAATTTGCAAGGAATTGCATATGACCCAATTGATGATGCCATTTGGATAGCGGTAGGCGACAGCATTCAGGAAATCTCCAAAAGAGGCAAGTTGACCAAAGTAATTGATTTGGGAAAATACAAAAAATATCAGGCGAATGGTATTTGTATGGATAATGAGGATCATACGCTTTGGGTACTGTGCTATAACAAATATATGCTTCATTTTGACCGGGAGGGAAATCTACTAAAATCATATCCTGTAAATATAAAAGATCAGGATATGATTTATATGTATAACGGTCTGATCTATATTACGGTAGGGGCTGATTATAAAGGCGAAGAAAACTACTGCGTTGTATTTGATACCCAAACGGAAAACATCAAAATTCAGTATAAATTATATCAATCCTATGCGGTTGAAGGTATCTACATAGATGAAGACTACATTTATATTGTAAATGATGGTGCTTTCCATAATGCGATGATACCGAGAACATATATTAGTGTGTATGAATATTAAATTAAATGGAAAGAGGAAGAATAAAAATGTCTGCATTTGATAACGCAACCCTTATGATCACTGGTGGTACTGGTTCTTTTGGTTCTACCGTTCTGAAGCACTTCTTGGATTCTGACCTGAAGGAAATCCGCATTTTCTCTCGTGACGAGAAGAAGCAGGATGACATGCGTCACGAGCTTCAGGCAAAGCACCCGGAGACTGCTGGCAAGGTCAAGTTCTACATTGGTGATGTCCGCAATCCCCAGTCTATCAAGGATGCCATGCCCGGTGTTGACTACATTTTCCACGCTGCCGCTCTGAAGCAGGTTCCTTCCTGCGAGTTCTTCCCCATGCAGGCCGTCCAGACCAACATCATCGGTACCGATAACGTCCTGCACGCCGCTATTGACGCAGGCGTTAAGCGTGTTGTCTGCCTGTCCACTGACAAGGCGGCTTATCCCATCAACGCAATGGGCATCTCCAAGGCCATGATGGAGCATGTCATCTATGCCAATGCCCGTGTAGCTGCTGAGCGTGGTGGCACCACCATCTGCTGCACCCGTTACGGCAACGTGATGTGCAGCCGTGGTTCCGTTATTCCTCTGTTTATTGACCAGATCAAGGCTGGCAACCCCATCACCATTACCGACCCCAATATGACCCGCTTCCTGATGAACCTGGACGAGGCTGTGGATCTAGTCTTGTTCGCTTTCCAACATGCAAATCCCGGTGATTTGTTCATCCAGAAGTCTGATGCTTCCACCATCGGCGATTTGGCAAAGGCAGTCCAGCAGTTGTTTGGCGATACCGGTACGAACATCATCGGCACTCGTCACGGCGAGAAGCTGTTCGAGACTCTGATGACCCGTGAGGAGCGTCTGCGCAGCCAGGATATGGGTCATTACTTCCGTGTTGCTGCAGATAATCGCGACCTGAACTATGATAAGTTCGTGGTCAAGGGCGAAGTACATACCATGGCGGACGAGTCCTACACCAGCCACAACACCGAGCGTCTGAATGTGGAGGGCACTGTGAAGAAGATTCTGACCACTGAATATGTCCAGAATGCACTGAAGGGCATCCCGAATGTCTAAGAAAAAGCTGTTGCTGGTTGGTGCCGGTGGCTTTGGCCGCATGGTGGCTGAACAAGCGATGATAGAATATGACTGTGCCTTTGTAGACGATGGGCAACCTGTGGGCACTGACATCTGTGGCATTCCGGTGGTTGGCAGTCTTGCTGATTTGCCGGAGTTGCGGAAGGAGTACGGCTTGCTGGTGGTGGGTATCGGCAACAATCGGTTCCGGGCACAGGTGTATGAAAAGGCGAAAGCCCTTGGCTTTGCTTTTCCCAATATCGTTGCGCCCAGCGCCTACATCAGTCCATACGCAAAGCTGGGCTGTGGCTGCGTGGTGCTGCAAAATGCCTGTGTCCAGAATGGTACGTCTGTTGGCAACGGTGTTCTGCTGAATGCCGGAACGGAAGTCCACTGTGATGCAGCGGTAGGGGGCTACGCCCTGATTTACACCAACAGCGTAGTTCGCACAGGCGCAACGGTGGGAAACTTTGCCCGCATCGGCAGCAACTGCACCATCTGCAATCATGCAACTGTGCCGGATGGCGCAGATATTCCGGACTGCACCGCAGTACATTAAAGAGGTGATAGGATGAACATTCTAGTCACAGGTGCCAAGGGCATGGTGGGAACCGCCCTGTGTAACAACCTGAAAAACATCCGGGATGGGAAAAATAAGACCCGCCCGGCATTGAATATTGAAGAAATCTACGAGTATGACCTGAACTCCACCCCGGCGGAGCTAAATGAGTACTGCCGTAAGGCAGACTTTGTGTTCAATCTGGCTGGTGTGAATCGTCCGGAGAATCCTGAGGATTTCATGAAGGGCAACTTCGGCTTTGCATCCGACTTGCTGAACTGCCTGAAAAAGCACAACAACAAGGCGACCATCATGCTGTCCTCCTCCATTCAAGCCACGCTGGCAGGCCGCTTTGGCAACAGCGAGTACGGCCGCAGCAAGAAGGCTGGCGAGGAGCTGTTCTTCCAGTATGCTCAGGAGACCGAGGCAAAGGTGGCTGTCTATCGCTTTGTGAACCTGATGGGACACAGCCGCCCCAAGTACAACAGTGCTGTCAGCACCTTCTGTTGGGCAGTTGCCAATGATGAGCCCTTCACCGTCAATGACCGCAGCACCGAGTTGGAGTTGCTGTACATCGACGATCTTGTAGAAGGGATGTTTGACCTGCTGGAAGGCAAAGAACAGCACTGTGAGTTTGACGGTGTGGAGACTGTCCTGAAAGAAGATGGCCGCTATTGTTGTGTTCCTGTGACCCACAAGGTCACGCTGGGCGAGATTGTAGACTTGCTGCAGGAGTTCAAAGCACAGCCCACCACCCTGATGATGCCGAAAATGCCGGACGGCTCCTTTGCAAAGAAGCTGTATTCCCTGTACTTGACCTATCTGCCTACGGACAAGTTTAAGTATGCCCTGAAGATGAACGTGGACAACCGTGGCTCTTTCACCGAGCTGGTGCACACCGCCGACTGCGGACAGGTGAGCATCAATATCAGTAAGCCCGGCATCACCAAGGGACAGCACTGGCACAATTCCAAGTGGGAACTGTTCATCGTGGTGGCTGGTCACGGTTTGATTCAGGAACGAAACATCAACACCGGAGAAACAGTGGAGTTTGAGGTTTCTGGGGATAAGATCGAGGCAGTCCACATGATTCCCGGCTGGACCCACAATATCATCAACCTGTCGGAAACGGAGAATCTGGTGACGGTGATGACCTGCAACGAAATTTTTAACCCCAATCACCCGGATACATTCTTCGAGCTGGTGTAAGAGAAGATACTGGTTGACGTTAGGAGAATTTTATGGAACACAATTTTACATGGAAAAACGATGGGCGCACAAAGGTCATGATTGGCTGCGGTACCCGTCCGGAAATTATTCGTCTGGCGGCGGTGATTAAGCGTTGCCGGGAGTATTTTGACTGCTGCGTGGTCTACTACAACCAGAACTGGGATAGAAACCTTTCCACTGTTTTCTGGGAGGATTTTGAACTGAAAAACACATTCGGAGAGTATGGTCCGGACATTCTGGTGCCCGTGGTTGGCGAGAATCTGGGTGTGACCTGCGGTAACATTCTGGGACGTAGCTATGAGCTTCTGTCTGAGTTGCAACCGGAGGGCTATCTGGTGCTGGGCGATACCAACTCCTGCCTGTCCGCCATCAGTGCCAAGCGGCTGCACATCCCCCTGTTTCACATGGAGGCTGGCAACCGCTGCAAGGATGAGTGCCTGCCCGAGGAAACCAACCGTCGCATCGTGGATGTGATCTCTGATGTGAATATGTGCTATTCCGAGTTCGCCCGGAAGTATCTGGCAGATACCGGCCTGCCCAAGGAGCGCACCTACCAGACCGGTTCTCCCATGGCGGAGGTGCTGCACATGAATCTGGAGAAAATTCAGAAAAGCGATGTGCTGGAGCGTCTGGGGCTAGAGAAGGATAAGTACATTCTGCTGTCCGCCCACCGTGAGGAAAACATTGACTCCGAAAAGAACTTCCTGAGCCTGTTTACCGCTATCAACGCTCTGGCAGAAAAGTACGATATGCCCATCCTGTACTCCTGCCATCCTCGCAGCAAGCACCGTCTGGAAAAGAGCGGCTTCCAGCTGGATCCTCGTGTTCGCGTCAATGAGCCGCTGGGCTTCAACGACTATAACAAGCTGCAAATGAACGCTCTGGCAATCGTCTCCGATTCTGGCACGCTGCCGGAGGAGAGCAGCTTCTATCTGTCCATTGGTCATCCCATCGCCGCCGTGTGCATCCGCACCAGCACGGAACGCCCAGAGGCACTGGAAGCCGGCGACTTCATTCTGGCTGGTATTACCACCCGGGAGCTGCTCAATGCCACCGATATGGCCATTGAGATGAAGCAGAAGGGTGTTCTGGGCAAACCCTGCCCCGACTATGTGGACGAGACCGTGTCCATGAAGGTAGTTCGCATCATTCAGGGCTATGTGAATGTGGTCAATAAGATGGTGTGGAGAAAATACTGATTATCTACACAACGGCCATGCATCAGCATGGCTGTGCTGCTCAAATATGCTACCTCTCCGTGGTGAGCAGCAGGCAACGGATTATACTCCGGCTAAAAGCGGAACATCGCATGTGACTTTTTAAGGAAATTGTCGAGACATCACTTGCGGTGTATAATATGGAACCATATGGTTTCTGGAAATTGGAAGATATAAATTACTGTTAGGTTGAAAATGGTAGTATGATAAAATAGGGTTAGAGGTGATGCTAAATAAGTAAATAGGGTGTCCGCCCATTTGAAGTTGAACTATTTCATACGATTACAAAAGCAAAAAGGAGGACAGAAAGATGTTTGATAATGAATCTTTCGGTAGAATTTTTGGAGAACTTAAACCGACGTTGCAAAAAGCAGGGATGAGCTTGACTCAAATATTTGAGATGGAAAAGAAGCTTAGAAAAGCGGTCGAAGATGTTGAACCTCCTAAAATTGCTTTGATTGGTTTTACAGGTGTTGGAAAATCATCGACAATCAATGCACTGTTCAATGCTGGACGGGAAATTAGCGATGTTAAAGCATGCACGAAAGAAGAAGCGGAAATATATGGAAATATAGAGGAATATACAGGTGCTAAAGGAAAAGTAATTGTATATGATATGCCTGGATTAGGTGAAGACATTGATGCGGATATAAAGAATATGGAAATATACAATAGAATTCTTCCGTTAGTTGATGTTGTGGTTTGGACATTTAATGCGGGTGATCGAGCAATGACACCGATGCAACAGGCAATAAAGACATTGGATAAAGAATTTGGCAGCGATTTTGTTAACAAATTGATATTTGCAGTAAATAAAGCAGATATTACAGCACCTGGTGAAAGCGCATGGAATACCACAATCAATATGCCGAGTAAGGAGCAAATGGGAAATATAACTGAATTTGAAAAATATATTTTGGAAAAAGTTAAGAGAGTTTTGCCTAAATGGGAAGGAACAATCGTGACATATTCTGCAAAAAGAAGATATCGGCTAGACGTTTTAATGACGAACATGATTGAAGCGGTACCCAAGGAACGGAGATGGGTACTTGATAAAGTTGCGGACGTTGCAGATTTCACTGAATTTATTGATCCTCAGTATAAAAAATTTGTTATGAATCAAGTGAAAAAATAAGAGGGTAAAACGATGTCGGATTCTGTAAAGAAAGAAGTTACAGTGGAATCTCCGGAAATCCAGCAACTATTAGATGAAGTTCTAAATCGTTCGGAGACAATAAAAAAGCGAAATGAACTTAGCGAAGAGTCATTTCGTGATTGGTTGTGTCGGACCATAGAGATTATTGCTGAGAAGATGGGATATATTATTAGCAACCTTAAAGAAATACCGTTAGATATCGGTTATAGCTTTGGAAAAGGATTCAAAGCGGGTATCGAAAAATCAAGACAAAATAGCTACAGGTACAAAGATAGAAAGAAACAATAAAACGCTTCGGATAATAAAGGGGAAACTACAATGTACATTCCAATGCCATTCCCTAAATGTAAAAAATGTGGAAAATCGTCAACACAAGGGTATCATAGGGGCTGTGGGGGAAAACTTGAGTTTGCCCCTGAAAAAGAAACTATAAGATGTCCTAAATGCGCAAAGCAGTGGAATATTTGGGATACCACTTATTTCTGTAGTTGTGGAAATGAATTCCATTCAAAAGAAATTGAGGACAGCATTGTACAGTTACTTTATGCTTGCAAAATATGTGTTCAAGAAATTGAAAATCAACAAAAAGCCCAAAAACAGCGAATTGATTTAAGAGAAAGCTCTTTGAGAAGTTTTTTGACTTCTTTTTTTGAGAAACTTGGATTTTATATTGGTGAGGCAACGGGAACTATTATTGAGGCTGTTATTCGATTTTTCGTAAAAAAGTAATCTATTACTGATGTTGCGACCGAGTTGAGTACATCAATTGGGACTAGAACATTATAAAAAGTATTAAGCCATGCATCAGCATGGCTGTACTGCTCAAATGTGCTACCTCTCCGTGGTGAGCAGCAGGCAACGGACTTTTATCCGGCTAAAAGCATATATCTATACGTCTATTCACTCTTTGGATGAGGAAAAAACTATAATGGGGAAATATTTTGGAACCGATGGCTTCCGTGGTGAGGCTGGAATCACTTTGACCGCCGACCATGCCTACAAGGTTGGTCGTTTTCTGGGCTGGTATTATAACGCTTTGCGTGAGCACAACGGTGATAATAACCCTGCACGCATCGTCATTGGTAAGGATACCCGCCGTAGTTCTTATATGTTCGAGTACAGTCTGGTCGCTGGCCTGACCGCCTCCGGCGCAGACGCTTACCTGCTGCACGTCACGACAACCCCGTCTGTGGCGTACATCGCTCGTGTGGACGACTTCGACTGTGGCATCATGATCTCTGCCAGCCACAACCCCTATTACGATAACGGCATCAAGCTGATCGACTGCTATGGCGAGAAGATGCCCGAGGAGATTTTACTGTTGGTGGAGGACTACATCGACGGCAAACTCCATGTATTCGACAAGGACTGGCCGGAACTGCCTTTTGCTCATCGTGAGCATATCGGCTGCACGGTGGACTATGTGGCAGGCCGTAACCGTTATATGGGTTATTTGATCTCTCTGGGCATCTATTCCTTCAAGGGCGTGAAGGTCGGTCTGGACTGCGCCAACGGTGCCAGCTGGAATATTGCTAAGTCTGTGTTCGATGCTCTGGGAGCCGATACTTACGTTATCAACAACAAGCCGAACGGTACGAATATCAATAACAATGCTGGTTCTACCCACATTGAGGGCTTGCAGAAGTTTGTGGTTGAAAAGGGTCTTGATATCGGCTTTGCCTACGACGGTGATGCTGATCGTTGCCTGTGTGTGGATGAAAAGGGCAATGTCATCACTGGCGACCATATTCTGTACATCTACGGCTGCTACATGAAGGAGCGTGGCAAGCTGCTGACCAATACCGTCGTTACCACGGTCATGTCCAACTTTGGCCTGTATAAGGCCTTTGATGAGAAGGGCATCGGCTACGCCAAGACCGCAGTGGGTGACAAGTACGTCTATGAGTACATGGCTAAGAACGGCTGCCGTATCGGCGGTGAGCAGAGTGGTCATATCATCTTTAGTAAGTACGCCAGTACGGGTGATGGTATCCTGACCAGTCTGAAGATGATGGAAGTCATGCTTGCCAAGAAGCTGCCCATGAGCAAGCTGGCTGAGCCTCTGAAGATCTACCCGCAGGTTCTGGAAAATGTTCGTGTGACCGACAAGAAAGCTGCACAGGATGATGAAGCGGTGCAGGCAGCAGTCAAGGCCGTAGCCGAGGCACTGGGTGACACTGGTCGTATTCTGGTGCGCGAGTCCGGCACGGAGCCTGTTGTGCGTGTGATGGTGGAGGCTCCTGACCACGACACCTGCCAGAAGTATGTAGATGAAGTTGTGGAAACCATCAAGAGCCGGGGTTACGGAGTTTGAGAGAACTGCTGAGCCAGATCCACTACGCCACATCTGCAAACTTGTCGCTCTTAGAAATCATTCTCTTGGCACTGCTGGGTACGATTGCATGGAACAACCGCAAAGGTAAGCAATGGCTCCCGGTTGCGTACTGTGTCTTTCTAATCCTCTATATTACGCTGCTACGCCGTGCGTCGGGGTATAACGAGAGCATCCGACTCCGCTTGAAGCTGTGGCCGAATGCGGGTGTATGGGCAGGCAATTTGTTAAACCTGCTTCTCTATGTGCCGTATGGGACAACAAGCTGGCAGTGGAGGAGGGAAGGCAAGAAGATAGTTGCGGTTGGTTTTGCTTTGTCTGTGTTCTGTGAGGTGCTCCAGTACTTGACCGGGCGTGGCATGGCGGATGTCAACGACGTGTTGTTCAATACGCTGGGGACGTTGACCGGCGTGTGTATTGCAAAACGACTGGTGAAAGAGTAATATAGAACCAGAAATTTTCAGAAAAATTGAGCTGTGGGGGATGATACCTCACAGCTTTGTCGCTCGAAACTTTGCACACCTCTACGTGGTGGGCGGCAGACAACACATGAGAATGTGGCGGAGATGCAAGTAGTAAGAAATATGAATGCTGAGACAGGAATTACGATGGGGAATAAAGGAAAGAAAACTGAAGAAAAAAGAAGAAACTACTGGATTATTGGGTTGGTGTTAGCATCCAGTGCAATCCTGCTTTACATTCTAATTTATCTATCCTTTGCAGGAAATGGCTTTATTCCAACAGGGGAATACTTAACGAAAGGTGATTGGCTTGCTTTTTTTGGTACATATTTATCCTTTGTGGGGGCAACATTAGTAAGTGTAATAGCATTGGTACAAACTCACATCTATGCGAAAAAGCAAAACAGTCGGGACTTAGCTGTTCGAAAGAAACAGATTCAACCAATCTTTTCGGTGGAGATTATTGATATAGATCAACAACTTCCTGGCACAACTGAAGCGGTTGGACTATATAGCTCCAGCAATTTTCCTAAGCACCGAAATGTTCACATTAGAATTGAAAATGTTGCAGAGCTTCCGATTCGAAATGTTATTATTTTTGACCGATATTATTTTCAGTTGCTTAAACCGAATGAACCTAAAGATATTTATGTGGTTTATTCGGATTCACCAGATGCCGACACAAAAGTCGCCGTTATTGCTCGAATACTTGAAACAGAGTATGAAAGAACGGAACGTGGGATTCCGAAGTGGTTTAACATCAATTTTGAAGATGTAGATGGCAATGAATCGTTTCAAACATTTACGTTGGAGAGCTTTGAAGGGGTGCAGTACTATTCATTGGAATCAACAGAGGAAATATAAGCATTCTCATTGTAACCCTTTTTTCATAGTGCTATACTAACATCAAATCTTACATAATCTTATCAGAGGTATCACCCTATGCCCAGAACCAAGGGCAGCAAGAACTGTGTTACCGCATCTACCGACTGCGATGCTCAGATTGCAAAGCTGCAGAAGGACAAGGCTCTCTTGGAGGAAGGGAGTGCCAAGACTGTCGCCCAGATCGAAAGGCTGAAGACCAACATCAAATCCCTGCGTGAAAGCCTAAAGCCGCAGAAGGCGGAGATCAAGCAGACCGAAAAGGCAATCGCAAAGCTGGAGGCTAAGAAGGATGCCGCTGAGGCGAAAGTTGCCGAAGCTGCTAAGAAGGTCGAGGCTGAAGCTGTGCTGAAGAAACTGCTTGCATCCGGTATGACAGCAGACGAGATCCTCGCAAAGCTGAAATAAAACAGTACGCCGTGTGAACTGAATTCCAGAAGTTCACACGGCATATTCTTGAGCACGATATATAGTTTGTGACGAAAATTAAAACGAGGTGAAAATCAGTGGGTAATACACGTGCGCGCAAGCCCGGCGGTGGTCGGAAGCCATCAAAGCCAGAGTACAGTGCAGCCAAGAACTTAACACAGCAGATGAAAGCTGCCGCTGACCTTTATACGGACAAAATGAGCCTGCAAGCCATCGCAGACGCCCTGTCCCTCAACCCTATCAAGGTTCGGAAGCTGCTCATCACAGCCGGGGTCTACGAGTCGGACACGGCAAAACTCGTCCAGCAGACGTTCGGTTCTTTTAGAAGCACGCAGAGTTATTCTGCTGCTGTCAGCTCCACCATGTCGGCTTTGCAGTTGTCCCGCCCTTCTGTGACCTCTTATCTGCCGTATAAGAAAGGCGTGTACTTCCCGGAGGAAGCTGAAGCGGCGAATATCAGTGCCGGGGCAGAGAGACAGCGACACTACCGAGCTGTGGTTGCGTTGAGGAAGGATCCCTGCGAAGTAAATCTCTGGAAGTGTGTGGTGGCTTTTCGGGGATACAAGTTCAAGACGATGTCCGGCTTGCCCTTTACATATACGCTGAAAAAGGGCAGGGGAGATGAATTCACCAAGGAACTGTGGATCGACCGCAGAGAGGACAGCAAGAGTCTTGCTTGGAGTTCTGTGCTACTGGCGTATCACAATATCGGTAAAATTGGAGAGGTAGTGGACAGACCTAAGGCTCTGGGAGATATCCGGGGTGTGTCGTATATCTATGGGCTGTTCTACCGATTTGGCCTGATCGACGTGCCAGACAAGGTTAAGGAGAAGATGGCGAAGCGATAAGAAAACGAGACATATTTTGTTTTAAGATGGAATGTGATATAATAAAACTGGCGGTTTACCGTACTACATGAAAAGGGCAGGTGAATGTGCAAATATACATCATTTGTCAAAATTCAACCCTTTCAGCAGGTATCAAGGCAGTTGCTGAGGCAGTAAGCCTGTTGGGATTGAAGCAAGAAAAGAACAGAATCAATAAGCGGATTCAGTCATTGCTTCATATTGCCGGTGATATGACACCGGATTCTATGGAGTACCAGTGCGTTTATGAAAGAATTCTCGAATTGGAAAGGATGCGAGAACTGATCAGACGCATTAGAAAGGCTAAGTGTGCACAGATTTATGCGCAATTGCATATGCTATGGGTTAATAGAGCCCAAAAGGCCAGTCGCGCGACTGCGGGTTTGACTACTGATTCAATGAGCATCGCTATGCCCATTCCTCCCATGTTTGAGGCTACCTTGAGTAGTTTCGGACGTGGGAGGGATTTGGAAGCCCTCGCATGCTGAAAAAATCAAACAGAGATCAAAAACTACTATCGTATTATAGACCCGGAGGAAAGGCTGTCTGAGAATGAGAAGGCTGAAGAAGAACGCAAGGTGTTAGCGAATATGCCTGCTTGCTTCCCGGCAGCACTACGATATGTGATGACACGCTTCGGATTTACGCAAGAGGCTCTGGCCTTTGAATCAAAGGTGTCTGAGTCAACAATCGGTCGTTACAGAAATGGAAAGGTTGAAAGTTTTTCTGAGAAAAACGTGGTTGCACTATGCGTTGCTATGCACCTTCCTCCATGGCTTTCGTTTGTGCTCATAGGAGTTATAAAATGGTTGATGTTGAAAAATGCCCTTATATTGAATATAAAATTCAAGGATTAAGTGGAATCATTGCAAAGGAAGAAAAAATTTTCTGCGTAAAAGACGATTTAATAATGCAAATCGAATTAAAGCAAGAAGGACTGGAAATTACTGGACTGAAAGTACAATTAAAAGAAGATAGCATAATCGACGAACAAGTAAAGCAGACAATCAGACGGAAAATTGAACGTTTTTTAGTGAACTTATATGGAAATCCGAATGTCTATGTGTCTGAATTTTCTATGGGAATATTGCGGATTTTCAATCCTAATAGCAAGGAAACCCAATATGAGTTTAGCAGTACACTGGTGATTTCTACCGAATGTTCGTGTGCAATACAGTGCAATGCTGATTATTTTAAGAAAATGTATGAGAAACAAGTGCCAGAGGATAAGGCAGACGAAGTTTACCCTCTGCTTTTTAGCACGATGCGCATTGGTGATATTTTTGTTCGATATTTGATGCAATATGAAATCCTTTTAGGGCAAGTAACGAAGAAACACACACAGAAGGAGGTCGTTGAGTACATTGAAAAAGTATATAATCCGGCAAATAAAGATAGACAGATAGGTTTTCAACCAACGAGAAAACTAGGACGAAAGTATAAAGAAGATGATTTGACCTATAATAGAAATCTACTGGGACATGGTGATATAGAAAAAGTCGTTTCAGAGGAGAAAATAAGACAATTAAGCAGAAGTATAATGGATGTACTCTGGTTTTCTCTATGGAATAAATCTGAATGACAAAAGTAAT
>OIZG01000537.1_pt1 | contig 31696 bp, 24 predicted proteins | sample 1588561 | NCBI WGS metagenome assembly OIZG01 (sample SAMN03283267) | human gut metagenome | biome: human-associated habitat; material: feces | host: Homo sapiens | place: USA | collected 2013 | reverse complement strand
GCGAGAGCGGCTGGCGGGCGGCCGTGGCCGGCATGCTCGAGATCCTCGAATCCACCGGGGGCGCGGACCGGGCCGGGGTATGTCTGGCCGCGGCACGCCACGCCTCGGGCCTGGGACCCGTGGCCTACGACGACCCCGTGGACCTGAGCGAATACGACATCGCCTACACCAAGGAGGACGAGTGAACCAGAAGAACGGACGGACCGACCCCGGCCCGCTGCGCGAGCGGGCGAGGAGCCTGTTCATCTCGCAGGCCACCATCGACGAAACGCTCGAATGGGCCACGCCCCGCCAACTGGACGCCATCGACCGCATGCTCGCCACGGAACTGGCCAACAGGGAGGCGTCCAAACGGGCAAGGCTCATGCGCCAGGCCCGGTTCCCGGTGCCCAAAAGCCTCGACGGCTACGACTTCGCGAACGTGCGCCTGCCCGACGGATACACCAAGGAGCAGCTGACCGGCCTCGATTTCGCGGCCAAGGCGCAGGACCTCGTGTTCTACGGCAAGACGGGACGCGGAAAGACCCACCTGGCCACCGCCCTGGGCATGCTCGCCATCGAGCAAGGCAGGAGCGTGAGGTTCCGGCAGACCGCGGAGCTCGTGCTCCAGCTCGGCAAGGCCAAACGCGACGGCGCCCTCGACAGCCTGCTCAGGGACCTCGCCCGCGCCGACCTGATCATCCTCGACGAGTTCGGCTACGTGCCCTTCGACATCGACGGGGCCCGTCTCCTCTACCAGATCATCGCCGGCAGCTACGAGCGGCGCAGCATCATCTTCACCACGAACATCGAGTTCAGCAAATGGGGGACGATCTTCGCCGACGACAAACTCGCCGCCGCGATCATCGACCGCATCGTCCACCACGGACGCCTCATCGAGTTCACCGGCCCCAGCCGACGCGTCAGCCAGGCCCTCATGTTCGGCAAGACGGACAACCAGTAAAACAAACCACCGGCCGGCACTCCTCATGCCGAAAACCGAAAAAAATTAGTGACGAAACACGAAACACCGACTTGACTAAAAACAGCATGAAGAACGCGCGAGACTGCCACGCCCACGGCGACGGAGACTCCAACGTTCCCGCGGCCCGCAGGAACAGGGCGGCCTCGCGGTCCGTCAGCAGGTACGGCGTCGGACGCGGGGATCCGGCCTTCCACTGGTCGGAGAGCACGTACGCGTCGGGATCGTGGGCCAGTCGCATCCACCTGCCGAAGTCCCTGATGTACGAGAACCACGAGCGGCAACCCCCGGGATTCGCGTCGATCCTATGGGCGATCCATCGCTCCACGACGCCCCGCTCCAGACGCACGGCCCCGTGTTCGAGGCAATGCCGGTCGAACGAGCGCAGGACCCGGACGCGGGTGGCGCCATGCCTGCCCATGGACGCCTTGAAGCGGATGTACTCCTCCAATTCGCCGGCGAGCGGGCCGACGAATCCGTGTTCCGTGGGTCTCATGACGATCCGCCTTCCGGCACGGGCAGCACGCACGCGAGCATTCCCCCGCGGTGCGTGGCCATGTAGACGCGTGTGGAATCGGGGTCGGCGTGGCCAAGCACCGCGCTGATCGTCGGCAACGGCGTGGCCGCCTCCAGCATCCTCGTCGCCGCGTTGCGCCGCAACAGCCTGGAACCGCCCCGGCGTCCGAGCCCGGCGTGCCGCATGACACGGCTGATCGCCTCGTACACCGATGAATGACCCCGAAGCGCGACATGGGGCGCCTTGTACCGCACGAACACACGGTCGTCGTCGGTGGCGGGCCTTTCGTCCAACAGCCAGGACGCCAGCCTCGCGGCCAGCGGTCCCGTCATCGGCACGGTCAACGGATTGCCCGTCTTTCGCTGCACCAGACCTATGCTCATGGAATCCCAATCCACGTCGGCGATCCTCAGACCGATCACATCGCATGCCCTCAGCCCGCACGTCAGCGACAGCAGGGTGATCGCCGCGTCCCTCGACGGCACCGACCGCGAGGCGCACGCCTCCAGCAAGCGGCGGTGCTCGTCGTCGGGCAACGTTCCCGCGATCGCGTGGGTCCTGCGTATGCCGGCCAGGCCGATCGCGTCCGCCAGGTCATCCCGCCCGAGCCATCTGAACAACGGGCGCAGGTCCGACGCGGCGTGCCGCATCGACGACTCCGACCAGCGTGAACGCAGCCCGGCCAGGAACCCCAGCACATGCGAGCCATCCGAACCGTCCAACGACACGACCCCATGAGATTCCAGCCACGTGAGGAACAAGCCCGCCATCCGACGGTAATGCCCCACCGTCGCCGAAGCCAGTCCCGAACCGGCGAGATACGCCTCCCAACGCTCCATGACCACGGCCAAACCCGGAACCACCGGCTCCGCAAGCCTGCTCCTGCGCCACTTGCCCAGGTCCACCGAACCGGACCGCAGATACGAGTCGCACAAACGCGCCAGCCTGCCGTAATCGAACCACCGCTGCCTGCTGAAACCGCCCGTCCGCTCACTGAAGGTCGACGCGGCGAACCCCGCGCCCAACCCACGCGTGTACACCGCATCCGGGCCTCCGGCGTACCGTTCCAACGCCCTGATGGACTTGCGGTACTGGCCTATGGTGGATTCCATATAACCGGCCCCGTAAAGCGCGCGGACCACCTCGCCCGCGACATGGCCAACCGTCGTCTCACCCATGGCAAACTCCTTCGTTCGAATCAAATGGGACAAGACGAACATAACCCGGAACGTTAAGCCGGGAAACCACATGGGACACGGCCAGCCACCAAGACCCCGAACCGTTCCCCGGCTTAACAACAAACCCGGCTTAATCGGAATGGATGATTGGATGTTCCCCGTCCCTGAGCGTGGCGACCGCGTCAAGGAGCATCCGGTTCGCCATGTCGGCGTTCGGGGAGCGCGACAAGGTCCAGGAGACCACCATCCCGTCGAAGCAGTCGACCACCGGGGAAAGCCAGCACTTGTACCCGTCCATGGTGAACTGGGTGACGTCCGTGACCCACAGCATGTTCGGCGCGTCGGCGTGGAAGTCCCGCTCCACGAGGTTCGCCGGGGCCTCGCCGATCTCGCCGGCGTAGGAGCTCCACCGCTTCGGCCGCTTCAGGTACACGGGCCGCATGGCCCCCTCGCGCATGATCCGCCTGACGACCTTCTCCGAGACGACGATCGGGTCGGACTCGTCAAGGCGCAGCATGCGGTGGATGGTCCGGTATCCCCATGCGCGCCCACCCTGCTCGAACAGGCCGGCGACGCGGGCCCGCAGCACGGCGTACCTGTCGCCCGCGGCGATCGCGCCGCGCTCGTAATAGTAGGTGCTGCGTTTCAGCCCCACGGCCTTCAGACAGGCCGCCAGGCCGAATTCACCCCTGATCGCGTCGACGACCCGCGTCCTCTCCCTGTTCGTCAGCATGGACGGGTCGAGGCGCGGGTCGTCGGCTTTTAAAACATCGATCGTCTCCCGCATCACCGCGTTCTCCAGCCGCAGGACCTCCACCTGCCGGCGCAGCTCCTCCACGTCATCGCCGGCCGCGGGCATCGGTTCGGCCGGCATCGGCGCGTTTCTCCTGTCCATCAGTCCCAGTATCCCCTCGCTCCGGTAGCGGCGCATCCACTGGTACACGCTCGTCGGCGTGCAACCCGCGTCGCGCGCCACGCGGGCGAGGGGCTCGCCCTCGAGCGCGCGTCTGGCCGCATTCGTCTTGCATTCCAGCGTATACGAACGCCTGCACGCGCCCGTGATCTCGTCGGCCTCCGCGTCCAGCATCGCGTTCAACAGCTGTTCGACCTTCTCCGACACCAACCGGTCCAGCTTCGTCTCGAGCATGTTCTCGTCGACCTGTAGAATCTGATTCGGCATGGTTCCGTCGCCTTCCTAAATAGGTTGATTTGGTTTGGCGACTGAAATCGTACCCGGACGACGGACCATGTCTCTCAACTCAAGCCTCAACCAAAATGCGCAACAAACCGGGCGTTATCAATCGGACACATTGGAGTCGGACAGGCTAAGCTGCATAGAACACCGCATCTAATCGGTTCGACACGCGCATTTCACTGCGCGACTGGACATTGACGTCCCTTTCGAGGTAATATCGAACCGGTTCGATACATACGTGAGTATGCAAATACGTAAACAACAAACAGGCAGATGCGCACGCAAATTGCACCCGCGCCCATGAGCCAAGGGAGGTCCCATGAAAAACAAAGTGCAACTCATCACATACGCCGATCGTCTCGGCGATGGCACTCTTAGCTCGATGACCGACATCCTGCGCACCCGCTTCGACGGCGTGTATGACGGCGTTCATATCCTGCCGTTCTTCACCCCGTTTGACGGCGCGGACGCCGGCTTCGACCCGATCGACCACACCAAGGTCGACCCGCGCCTCGGCTCGTGGGATGACGTCGCCGAACTCTCCACAACCCACGACATCATGGTCGACGCCATCGTCAACCACATGAGCTGGGAATCCGCCCAATTCCAGGACGTGCTGAAGAACGGCGAGAACTCCGAGTACTACCCGATGTTCCTGACCATGAGCTCCGTCTTCCCGAACGGCGCTACCGAAGAAGACCTGGCCGGCATCTACCGCCCGCGCCCGGGCCTGCCGTTCACCCACTACAACCTCGGCGGCAAGACCCGTTTGGTATGGGTCAGCTTCACCCCGCAGCAGGTGGACATCGACACTGATTCCGCCAAGGGCTGGGAATACCTGATGTCCATCTTCGATCAGATGGCCGCCAGCCACGTGCGCTACATCCGTCTCGACGCCGTGGGCTACGGCGCCAAGGAAGCCGGCACCAGCTGCTTCATGACCCCCAAGACCTTTAAGCTCATCTCCCGTCTGCGCGAGGAGGGCGTCAAGCGCGGCCTTGAAATCCTCATCGAGGTTCACAGCTATTACAAGAAGCAGGTGGAGATCGCCTCCAAGGTGGACCGCGTCTACGATTTCGCCCTGCCGCCGCTGCTTCTGCACTCGCTGTTCACCGGTCACGTCGAACCCGTGGCCCACTGGACCGAGATCCGCCCGAACAACGCCGTCACCGTGCTCGATACGCACGATGGCATCGGCGTGATCGACATCGGCTCCGACCAGCTCGACCGCTCCCTCAAGGGCCTCGTGCCCGACGAGGACGTCGACAACCTGGTCAACACCATCCATGCCAACACCCACGGCGAATCCCAGGCCGCCACCGGTGCCGCCGCGTCCAACCTCGACCTCTACCAGGTCAACTCCACGTACTACTCGGCCCTCGGCTGCAACGACCAGCACTACTTGGCCGCCCGCGCCGTGCAGTTCTTCCTGCCGGGCGTGCCGCAGGTCTACTACGTGGGCGCGCTCGCCGGCCGCAACGACATGGAACTGCTGCGCCGCACCAACAACGGCCGCGACATCAACCGCCACTACTACTCCACCGCCGAAATCGATGAAAACCTCGAACGCCCGGTGGTCAAGGCCCTGAACGCCCTGGCCAAGTTCCGCAACGAGCTGTCTGCATTCGATGGCGAGTTCAGCTACGAGGTCGATGGCGACACGTCCATCACCTTCCGCTGGACCGCCGCCGACGGCAAGACCAAGGCCGCCCTCATCTTCGAGCCCGGCCGCGGACTCGGCACGGATAACACCACTCCGGTCGCCAGCCTCGCCTGGACCGATGCCGCCGGTGACCACGAGACTGATGATCTGCTGAGCAACCCGCCGATTGCCGATATCGACTAACCGTTGGCCCATAAACGCCACTCCGCTGTGCGCGCTCCAAGTAGTGCGCCCGGCGTAAGCTGGGTTCATGGAGAGCAAACCGCCCGCAGTGCACTGAAGCCAGTGCGCCCGGGCGGTTTTGCGTATGCGGGGTTGAAGGTCATGCTCCTGCGGGCGCGGCCCAAGCATCCCGCCGGAATCGACGAGACGAGCAGCAGAACAGAGAAAGAGCAGCATCATGTTGGAACCGTATGTGCGTCCGGGTATTGATGATCGCCCGGATTTGGACAAGGTCCTAAGTCCCGAAGACAAAGCCGCCGTGGCCAGACTGGCCATCAAGAATCGCCGCCGCCCGCCCGAAGCCTCTGCGGACCAGCCTGAGGCCCAGGCTGTGCGATTGGCTTCCGCCGGTTCTTCGGCAGCCGCTGCTGCAGCCGCCAGTGTGGACACTCCCGCGCCGGATATGTCGTCCGCCTACCTCGACATGCGCGATCCCATGGTCGCCGTCAATGGCCAACGCCCTACCGCAGGTCAGGTCTCCCGACTCAACTGGGGTTTCTTCGCTGCTTCAATTCTGGTCGGCGCACCTTGGGTGGCGTTGAACACCATTGCCATGCCCAACGCGATTGCGCGTACGTTCGGCTATGACACTGCTGTTGCCGGTCATATCGCCATCAATCCGGCCACTGGCCGCCCGTTGCCCGTCGCCACCGAATTGGCGATGCCCCTGGCCGTGTTGGTGATTGTCGGCGTAGTGGCCTCCATGTTTGCGATGCCGCTGATTTCAGTGTTGTCCGACCGCACACGCACGCCATTGGGCCGTCGTACCCCGTGGATGGTTGGCGGAGGTCTGCTGTGCGCGCTGATCACGCTGATTCTGGGGCAGAATATCGGCATCATTGTGCTTTGTATTTTCTGGGTGTTCCTACAGTTCGCCTATGCGATGCTTTCCGTGCCGTTGACCAGCGCCATCAGCGAACGGGTGCCCGACAAGTTCCGCCCTCGCATCGAACGCTGGCATGGCATCGGTGTGATGCTCGGCCAAGCGCTTGGCGTGTGCATGGGTGCGCTTGGTGTGATGTTCAATTCGTTTGCGCCGTTTAGTTACACCGCCGTGCTATTTGCAGTGTCCGGTATTGCCACCGTATTGATTCTGCCCAAGGAGCCTTCTAGCGCTGAGCAGCCGAACCAGCTTTTTGACCGCAGTCAGGTACTTGACCAATTGCGCCCGCCGGCCCACGCTCCCGAGTTCTCCCGGGTGTTCGCCGCCCGTACGTGCATGATGGCCGGTGTTGGGCTGACCGGTGTGTTTCTGTGGTATCTCGTACGTTTCTGGGTTTATGGCAAGGCCGTGGTACTTACGTCCGCGCCGCTGACCATTCCGGCCGGATTCCTCATTGCCGGTATGGCTGTGGCCACATTGATCGGTGCCGCGCTCGCCTCCTGGGCCGCCGGGCCGATTTCCGAGCGAATCGAGGAAAAGAACATTCCCGTGGCCCGTGTGGTGGCCGGTGCCTGCCTGCTGTATGCCGCTGGTTTGGCGCTCGCATGGGGCCTTGGCGTCTGGTCCACCGGCACTGCCCGTGAAAACGGCATGCTGCTGTTTGCGTTGATTTCCGGATTCGCCTTTGGCGTCTATGATTCGCTCGGACTTGAACTGGTGATGGACTCTTTGCCCGACCCGCGCCGAGCCGGCCACGACCTCGGCATTTATGCGCTCGCCAACTCGGCCGGTCTGGCGCTCGCCGCCATCATCGGCGCGCTACTGGTGAACGCCTTCGAGCATAGCTTCGGCTATTACCTGCTCTTCCCGTCCGCCATCGTCATGGTGCTGCTGGCCGGAATCGTCACCCTCACCACCAAATCTGCCGAATAATAAACCGGTTCGAGTACACTGGTCAGCAGTGATCCAGTCCAGTACTCGCAGGGGAGCAAAACCATGGTCGGCATGCGCGACGTAGCCAAAGCGGCAGGGGTGTCCTTAAGCACCGTTTCGTTGGTGGTCAACAACACCGGCTACGTCTCGGCCGATATGCGTGCCAAAGTCGAGTCCGCGATGCGCCAGCTCAACTACATTCCCAACGAGCTGGCCCGCAACCTCTACCGAAACCGCACCAACACCATCGGCGTGATCATGCCGACCATCGCCCACCCGTTCTTCTCCACACTCACCGCGCATCTGCAGCGCGAGTTCGCCGCGCGCGACCTCAAAACCCTGCTCTGCTCCACCGCCGATACAGACAAGGGCGAGAGCGAGTACATCGACATGCTCCAGCGGCACATGATGGACGGCATCATCATGGCGGCCCACACCGAGCATCCGGCCGACTACTGGACCTCCATCCATCGGCCAATTGTCGCTTTCGACCGCACGCTCGGTGAGGGTGTGCCGGTCGTCCGGTCTGATCATGAACAGGGAGGCCGTCTGATTGCGCGCCAGCTCATCGATTCCGGCGCGCGCCACGTGGTGCTCGTTGGTGGCCCGCGTTCCCAGTTCGCGGAAGGCACCACTTTCCCCACGATTCGCTACCATCTCACCGTCGAGCGTCTGCTGGCTGAGGCCGGCATTGCCTGCGATTACGTGGAAGCCGGCGCCGTGGCCGACATCGCCGCCCACGAAGCCACCGCATGCGCCATTTTCGAACAGTATCCTGATGTCGACGCCATCGTCGGCTCCGATGTGGTGGCATCCGTGGCATTGCAGGAAGCCTCACGACGGGGTATCGAGGTGCCTGCTGATCTGCAAGTCATCGCCTATGACGGCACTCTCATGGCCGAAACCGCCGGCAAACGCCTGACCGCGATTCGACAGGACTTCCCGGCCATCGCCGCCGCGCTCGCCGTCCGCATGGACTCACAGATCGCCGCCGACGGTGGCCCCGCCTCTCCGTCCAAGAACGATAGCGCTTCGGACGTTGACACCCAACCCACTCCCGAAGAAGTCATCCCCGTAGCCCTCATCCCCGGCGAAACCACCCGGTGACTCCTATCTTGGCTCCCCTCTCTGAGGCTGAGCTGTGAAGCAAACAGTCCGGTGGACTGTTTGTAGGCGAAGGCGAGCCGGGAGGCGAGCAGGCAGACTGCGGGCGGTAGCCCGTCTGTAATTGCGGCCGAGCTGGCGGCGTAGGCGACTGAGGGGAGCCGAGTCACGGCCGCCCACAGTCACCCATCTCACATGACTCCTACGTCACAATGTCCACAATGTGAACCCTTGCTGGATTGGCAAGACATACAAACCTATGTTTACATTCCAGTTCAGGTCGAACGGCCTGAGGAAATACCGAAAGGAGGCCACGCGATGACTGGATTCAATGCTTCTGCGTTTGTATCCGCACGAATTATTAGCCCGTCTTCGCTGGCGGACTAATTCGGCACTGATGCTTGAAGCCCCGTCAACGAAGGCAGGGCCAATCAAGCTGACACAATCGGCACGGCCCTGCATGATGCGGGGCTTTTTTTTGTTGCGCTCACAAGGCTTACGGCAGAATCCCGCAGACGGAAACGGTAGCGGACAGTACACGGCAACAACACAGCGACAGAACAACAACCTCCCTGTGGGGCGAAATAATCGCCCGCCGATGAGAGTGAACGAGAGCAAAACAGGAGTAACAATGACTGCAGCAGTCGAAGAGACTGGCTTAGGGCAGGCGGCAGGTAAAGCCGCTACCTTGGTACGCGATTCGGTCAAGACCGTGATCGCCGCGTCGATGGTCGGTACCGCCATCGAATTCTATGACTTCTACGCCTACGGCACCGCCGCGGCAAACTACTTCCCGCACATCTTCTTCTCCGCGAAGGACAACCCCACCGTCGCACTGCTGATGAGCTTGCTGACCTTCGCCGTCGCCTTCATCGCCCGCCCGCTGGGCTCGCTGATCTTCGGCCACTTCGGCGATCGCATGGGCCGCAAGACCACGCTGGTCGTCAGCCTGATGACCATGGGTGTCGGCACCTTCCTGATTGGCTGCCTGCCCACCTACGATCAGGTCGGCGTTGGTGCAGTCGCCATCCTCTGCCTGCTGCGTTTCATCCAGGGCGTCGGCCTGGGCGGCGAATGGTCCGGCGCGGCACTGGTCGCCACCGAGAACGCGCCTGAAGACAAGCGCGCACTGTACGGCTCCTTCCCGGAGCTCGGCGCCCCGATCGGCTTCTTCCTGTCCAACGGCACCTACTTCGTGCTCGAATCCTTCAACAATCAGGACGCGATGCTGGCTTGGGGCTGGCGTGTGCCGTTCCTGCTGTCCGCCATCCTGGTGATCGTCGGTCTCGTGGTCCGCGTTCACATGGAGGAGACCCCGATCTTCCGTATGGCTCAGGAGCAGAAGAAGGTTGTCAAGTCCCCGCTGACCGAGGTCTTCCGCAAGTCTTGGCGTCAGGTGCTGCAGGCCACCTTCCTTGTGGCTGTGACCTACACGCTGTTCTACACGCTCGCCACCTGGTCCCTCGCTTGGGGCACCAAGGAGCAGGGCGAAGGCGGCGGTAACCTTGGCTTCACCAACCAGGAATACCTGCTCATGCTCATGATCTCCATCTGCGTGTTCGCCCTGTTCATCGTGCTGTCCTGCCTGTACGCGGACAAGATCGGCCGCCGTCGCGTGCTGACCTTCTCCTCCTGCGCACTTGTGGTGTTCGCCGTACTCTTCCCGTTCCTGCTGGACGGTGGTCTGGTCGGCCAGAAGAACTTCTTCGCCAACATGGTGTTCCTGTGCGTCGGCTTTGCCCTGATGGGCATCGCCTTCGGCCCGATCGGCGCCTTCCTGCCTGAGCTGTTCGACGCCAACGTGCGTTACTCCGGCTCCGGCATCGGCTACAACCTGGCCGCCATCGTCGGCGCGGCTTTCGTGCCGACCATCGCCACTTGGCTGAGCTCCCACTGGGGCGTCCACTCCGTGGGCCTCTACCTTGCCGTGATGGCCGTGTGCTGCCTCGTCTCCGTGCTCACCTGCAAGGAGACTAAGGACGTTGACTTTACCAAGTGACGATGTTCACAACGTGAAAACCCCTAATTCCACTAAGTGAACCCCTACAGGGCTTTTCCGATGCGACGGGACTAAACCTGCATATCGGAAAAGCCCACAAGGAAAGCCACAACAGAATATCGCTCAGCGAAACCCCGCAGAACGCAAGAAAAATTCAACCCCATAAATAAACAAATAAATAAAAGGAGCGCCAAAAATGGCAGCAACTATCTGGTACGAGAAGGACGCCGATCTGTCCGTGTTCGATGGCAAGAAGGTGGCTATCCTGGGCTACGGTTCTCAGGGTCACGCCCACGCGCTGAACCTGCGTGACTCCGGTGTCGACGTGGTCGTCGGCCTGCGTCCTACCTCCAAGTCCGTGGAGTTCGCCAAGGAGCAGGGCCTTGAGGTCAAACCGGTTGGTGAGGCCGTCGCTGAGGCTGACGTTGTGATGATTCTTCTGCCTGACCAGTACCAGGCAGCCGTCTACAAGAAGGACGTTGAGCCGAACCTGAAGCCGGGCGCTGCCCTGGCCTTCGCCCACGGCTTCAACATCCACTACGGTTACATCAAGCCGTCTGAGGATCACCCGGTGTTCATGGTTGCCCCGAAGGGCCCGGGCCACATCGTTCGTCGTGAGTACGCCGCTGGCCGTGGTGTCCCGGTCGTCGTTGCTGTTGAGCAGGACCCGGACGGCAAGACCTGGCCGCTGTGCCTGGCTTACGCCAAGGCTCTGGGCGCTCTGCGTGCAGGCGCCATCAAGACCACCTTCACCGAGGAGACCGAGACCGATCTGTTCGGTGAGCAGGACGTCCTCATGGGCGGCATCAACCACCTGTGCGACCTCGGCTTCGACGTGCTGACCGAGGCTGGCTACCAGCCGGAAATCGCCTACTTCGAGGTGTTCCACGAGCTGAAGATGCTGGTCGACCTCGCTAACGAGGGTGGTCTGAACAAGGCTCGTTGGTCCTGCTCTGACACCGCTCAGTACGGCGACTACACCTCCACCGTCATCACCGAGGAGACCAAGAAGCGCATGCAGTATCAGCTCAAGCGCATTCAGGATGGCTCCTTCGCCAAGGAGTTCATTGACGACCAGGATGCCGGCGCCCCGCACTTCAAGGAGCTGCAGGAGAAGTACTCCAACGAGCGCATCGAGACCGTCGGCCCGAAGCTGCGCGCCATGTTCTCCTGGAACAAGGATGGCGTCAAGGATGCCGACGAGGCCAATTCCTTCACCGGTAAGATCGCCCGCGCTCAGGTTCAGTGAGCCCCTGTAGCTCCCGCTGGCGCATAAGCGCCTGAGGGGAGTACCCAGCACGTACCAAAAGGCCGCCGCTCCGATTCATTCGGAACGGCGGCCTTCTAGTATGGTCCCACCACGTAGCCAAACTTCCACCACGCAGTGAACCACAGAGTTACTTGATTACCCACGCAGAGGTGTCGGTGGGAAGTTGACCGTCGGGAGTCAGCGGGCCGGAAGTGAGCACCACAGAGCCTTCGGGCAGTGAGACCGGGGCAGTGCCAAAGTTAGTAACCGAGGTGAACGTGCGTCCCTCAACCGCCGCACGGCGGTACGCCACCACGTCCGCTCCCATATCCACCTGCTCGGCGGTGGTGTCGCGCGTGGCGGTCAGCGACTCCTGACGAATCGCCAACGCCGCATGATACAACGTGTACATCGAATCCGGGTCGGCCTGCTCCACGTCCACCGCGTAATCCTTGAACCACAGCGGCTGCGGCAGGTGCGGGTCGGCGGCCGGCGTCACGCCATCGGCGCGAACCGCAGGGGAGAAGCCGAAGGAAGCGCCCGTGCCGAACTGGCCGGCGGCGCACAGCGGCACATGGTTCTCGCCGGTGCCATCGTCGGCCGGAGCCGGACGGCTGAAATCGGCCAGAGCGGGCTCGTCGGAAGCGGTCCAAGGCAGAGGCACGCGGCAACCGTCACGGCCCTTATCCATCGTGGCCTGAGCGGTGTGGAAAGCGGTCGGATCCTCTAGTCGATCCCACGGAATATCGGCCACCTCAAACAGACCCAGCTCCTCGCCCTGATAAATATAGGCGGCGCCGGGCAGACCAAGCTCCATCAGCGCGGCGGCACGGGCACGGCGGGTGCCGAGCTCGCGGTCTTCGGGATATGTGGTGCCGTTGCGCAGCAGCCAGTCGTGCGGCAGCTGGTGGTAGGGCGCGCCCTTGACCTGCGGCAGACCGTAGCGGGAGGGGCTGCGCGGCACGTCGTGATTGTTCATGACCCACGTGGTGGTGGAGCCGCCGGTTTCGGCCGCCGCCTTAAGACCCGCGGCGATGGCCTTGCGGAACTCGTCGGCATACCAGTTGGCCTGCGCGAAGTCGAAGTTGAAGGACTGGCCCAGCTCGTCCATCGAAGCGTACAGGTGCTGGTGCTCAGGCACCACCCACGCCTCGGCCACGGCAAAGCGCGGCGGGTTGTATTCGTTGAACACCTTGCGCCACTCGCGGTAGATGTCGTGCACCTCACGACGGTCGAACAGCGGGTGGCTGAAGTCATGATTCAGCACGCCGACCACGCTGTATTCGCGGCCGAGCTCTTCCAACGGCTTGGATTCGAGATCCTTGGCCAGGCCGTGCGCCACGTCGATGCGGAAGCCGTCGGTGCCGTGGTCGGACCAGAAACGTAGGGTCTTCTTGAACTCCTCGTGGATGTCCGGATTCTTCCAGTTGACGTCCGGCTGCGCCTTATCGAACAGGTGCAGATACCACTGGCCGTCGGCCACGCGCGCCCAGGCCGGGCCGCCGAAGAAGGATTGCCAGTCGTTGGGCGGCAGTTCGCCGTGCTCGCCGCGGCCGTCGCGGAAGATGTAGCGGTCGCGCGCCGGGGAGCCGGGCTCGGCGGCGAGGGCCTCTTGGAAGAACACGTGCTTGTCGGCGGTGTGGTTGGGCACGATGTCCACGATCACTTTGATGCCGGCCTCGTGCGCGGCCTCGGCCATCGCGTCGAAGTCGTCCATGGTGCCTAGGCGCGGGTCGACGTTGCGGTAGTCGATCACGTCGTAGCCGCCGTCCGCCAGATCCGAGGGGTAGAACGGGGAGAGCCAGATCGCGTCGACGCCGAGGTTCTTCAGGTAATCCATCTTCTCGGTGACGCCGGCGATGTCGCCGAGTCCGTCGCCGTTGACGTCCTTGAAGCTGCGCGGGTAGATCTGGTAGACGACGGCCTGCTTCCACCAGTCGTCATTGAGGTTGTTGGCGGTCATGCCGATTCCTTCCTGTTCCGGGTGCGTTGTGGTTGGGTTGTTCCGGTTGTGCTCGAACTGCTGTGTGAAGGCCCAACCGTTGTATTGATGATGACAACGATATCATGTGAATTACGCATGCAAAAGTCGATTTATCGGCGTTTTGCGGTGGTAACGTAGTCACGCCTGCGCGGACGCTGCTGTTGCGGCCGGCGGCGCGGTGGTTTCGCGCAGTATTAGCGGAGTGTCCGGCCGTACGAATGCCGGTTCGATTGACTTGCCCGCAATGGCATCCAATACCATGTGCCCGGCGGCCACGCCCATTGCGAACGGGTCCTGATGCAGTGTGGTCAGTCCCACGGCGGCGGACAGGGTGGAATCGTCGAAGCCGATGATGGAGATGTCCTGAGGTACCCGCCGCCCGTATTGACGCAGGCGATACAGCACGGGTGCGGCCATTTCATCATCCTCAAAACAGAAGGCGGTGATGCTGGGGGAGGCGTTCAGTACGGCGTTCAATGCCGCGTTGCTTTCGCCAAGACCGCGTTGAATGCTCAGGGGCGTTAGCTCGATCCCCGGATGGGCGGCAGCGGCATCAATGACGCCCTGCAAACGAGCCTCGGCACTGTAGCGCATGTTGGTTTCGGTCGGGGCGCTGCCGACGAACGCGATATGCCGGTGGTCGAGTGCAATCAGGTGCTCGATGGCCGAACGTGTGGCGGCGTAATCGTCAATGCTCACGCCTGCGTCGAACCCATCGGTGGAGGGAATGTTGATGCCGACAATCGGCACGTGCATATGCTTCAGTCGCTCCACTTCAGCCGGCTCAATGTCGAAGGAGCTGACAATCACCGCATCCGCATTGCGTCGCACGGGCAAATCCGCAAAGAAGTCATGGCGCTCGGCGGCGTTGCGCATGGGGTAGGGCACAGTGTCGTAGCCGGAGGGGCGCAGCGCCGAGTCAAGGCCGGCGAAGATGTTTGCATTGAACCAGGTGGTGATGGTCTCGCTGGCCAGCAGCGCAATGCGGAACGACTGGCCGGACTTCAGTGCGGCGGCCGAGCGAGAGACGGAGTAGTCGAGCTTTTCGGCCGCGGTCATCACTCGGTCTCGAGTCTCTGGAAGCACTAGATCCGGCTTGGCGAAGGTTCGGGACACCGTGGATACGGAAACGCCGGCCTCGCGGGCCACCGCTTGAATGCTTGCCTTGGTCATAGCCGTCGCTCCTTCGCCGTCGCGAACAATCATTGTCATGACAACGATAACATGCCCATAACAAGTCGTCGTCTTCGGCTATCTCGATTACGAGGGGCTGATTTAGACCAATTTCCCATTGCCGGAATCGATCACCGCTTCTCTCGGCGCATCACGGCGGCTAGGGACTGCACGCGTGGCAGGTCGAAGACCTCGTCGGTATGTACCACGTGGCCTGAGCTGTCCGCCAGCGGCACGCGCCAGTTCGAATACTCTCTGGAAGTGCCCGGCTGATTCTGGGAGCGGCATTCGCCCACGCCGTCCACCAGCGCTGCCTGCAGCAGCAGCGACGGCGTATCGGTGAGCATGGCGTGCATCGCTTCCACGATTTCCTGCACATGGCCTTCCACATCATCCGCCACGGTCTGCGAGATATAGCCGTTCTCCACCAGACGGTTCATCATGGCCGTGCGCTCGGCCATCGCCGAGGCGGCGAATGCCTCCACCGGCTCGCTCAGGAGATGCAGCTCCTCGCGCAGCTTGACGTGTGCGAAGTTCAGGTAGCCGGCGGTGGGTGGCAGATCGTGCGTGGTCACCGAGGCCAATGCCTGTTTGCGATAGTCCTTGGGTGCGCGGTACGGGTCGCCGGCGTTCGGCGAATCGTCCACGCGGTTGAACCATTCCACGTCAGTGCCGAGCACGCCGTGATCGGCCAGAATGCGGCGCACGTAATCCGGTACGGTGCCCAGATCCTCGCCAACCACCATGCCTCCGGCGCGCGTGGCCTCGATGGCCAGTACTCCCAACATCGCCTCGTGGTTGTACGTCACGTATGCGCCGTTGCGGGCACCGAGCCCCTGCGGAATCCACCACAGGCGGAACAAGCCCAGCACATGGTCGATGCGCACCGCGCCCGCGTGCTCGTACATCGAATGCACCATCTCGCGGTACACCTGGTAGCCGGTGGCCTCCAGGTAGCGCGGGTTGAACGGTGGCTGGCCCCAATCCTGGCCCTGCTGGTTATAGAAGTCCGGCGGGCAGCCGACCGTGACGCCACCTGAGGCGAAGCGTTCCGGATTGGCCCAGGCATCCGCGCCGAGCCCGTGCACGCCCACGGCCATGTCCTGCATCAGCCCCAGCGTCATGCCGTGGTCCAGCGCCTCCTGCTGCGCGGCGTTCACCTGCTCGGCAGCGATCCACTGCAGCCAGCGGTTGAACTCGAACAGGTCGTGGTGCTCCTCGACGAGCTGGCGCACGGCCGGGTCGTCGATGGTCTTCTCGAAGAACCAACGGTTCTCGCCCCACGGCGCGCCCCATACCTCGAAGCACAGGCACCATGTGGCGAAGGAATCGAGGTCCGGGCCGGCGGTGGTCTTGAAATGCTCGAATTCGAGCTCGCGCTTGTTGTTGCGGCCCGCTTCGAAGATCAGGCGCAGCGCCGGGCGCTTGGCCTCCCACGCCGCGTTGATGTCCATCGGGGTCGATTCGTCGTTGTGCGCGGCCACCGAATCATGCAGCGCATCCACCTGCGCGCGCACGTCGGCCGGCAGTGTGGCATATTCGGGGATATCCTGCGGTCGGATGTACGTCACGTTGAGGAATCGGCGCGATTCCGGTAGATACGGCGATGGCTCAAGCGGCGGAATCGGCGCGCCGGCGTGAATCGGATTGATGAGCATGAAGTCGGCCTTGGACTTGTCGGCCGCGTCCGCCAGCAGCAGCTTCAGGTCGCCGTAATCGCCGATACCCCACGATTCGCGGGACCGCACGGAATACATCTGCGTCATCCAGCCCCACCGCTGGTGCTCGGCGACCGCCTCCGGCACGGGAATGCGCGCGGGGGCGGCGATGATGGCCGCCTTGCCCTCGCGCCCGTCAACCGTGACGGTCAGCGTGTGGTAACCCATCGGCAGGTCGGGTGCGATGGTCAAGTCCGGCTTGCCGGAATTGAGGTTCGGCAGCAGGGCAAAGTGGCCAAACGCGGTGCCGTCCTCCAGTTCGATGGAGGCGGTGATGTCCGCGTCCGACGAGCAGTTCAGGGTGATGCCGGTCGGTTTGCCGGTGGTGGCGACGATGGTGGAGGGGAGCAAACGTTTGCTGTTTTCCACCTCAAGTTGGGTCATGGAGCGTACGATGGCCTCGTCGCTGGATGCGTCCACGTCGAGGGCCTTGAGTACGGCGACCAAGGCCGCGTCGCTGATTTCGGTGTAGGTGCCGAGCTGGTCGATGAATGAGGTGGCAAGTCCGCAGGCTTTGGCGAGCTTGATGAGCGGGCGGGCGAGTCGTTCCGTGCTTTCCGCGCGCTGCGGGGCACCGGAAGCGGCGTTGTTGGTGGTGTCTGCGATGGTGCCGGTGCTGGTTGCTGCGTCGTTGCCGTATGCGTCGGTCATGATGACTCCTTGCTTGCAAATCGGGTACTGCTAGTCGTTTGCATTGCTGTTCGAGGGCCGCTCTGCGTTGAGGTTCCGGCAACCTGACAGACCAATGTTCGAGCTGTTCTGCCTCTACCGTAACTCATATTGACAACGATTGCAATACATTCGGTGAGTTGGACGAGGCTAGAGGTGTTGGTGTTTGTCGTGATGGCCCGTTGACTATCCCCAGTCGACTTTGCCGACAGCCTCGCCGGCGGAGGTGAGGTCGAACGGGTTTAACCAAACACGACGAACGATTGCGGGGAGAGCGTCAGCTGCCCGCCGCTCACGGCCGGTTCACCAAGACTGAGCAGCACGTCGGCGTCGGAAGAGAGCTCGTCCGGCAGGTATTCCGTGAGGAATGAGGCGATTGAGGCACCTGAATCGGCGTTGAAATAACTGGAATCGCCTTCGTGCTCCATAGGCGTGTCGGTATTGCGCAGCAACAGGTTGTAGCCGTTCGGGTGGCCGTCCCGGCGCCAGTCGAGGTAGAGGTCCATGTCGAAGCCGGCCTGCATCGATTCGTTCGGATGGCCTGGACGCCATCGGCGGACCGACCTGGGTGGATTCCGATAAGGCGGCCGTATGGGTGACCAACTGGGACACCGAGCGCAACGGCTCCTCGCTCACCACCCGTGACGGCACCAGCTACCTGCTCGCCAACGCCTTCATGCTCGCCTACGATTACGGCCAGCCGCACATCTTCTCCGGCTACTACTACGCCGGCGTCGACGACGGCGCTCCCGGCGCCACCCGCACCTCCGTGCCGGACATGACCTGTCCGACCGACGGCATCGAAACCGCCGGCACCTGGCACTGCGCGCAACGCTGGACCGCCATCCGCGGCATGATCGGCTGCCGCAACGCCGTGGCCGGCACCTTCACCGCCACCGTGGCCAAGGGCTCGGCCGTCGCCCTATACGCCGGCGCGACGCCCGCAAACTGGGCCGGCACCCGGAAATACGATCCGTCCGATCCCGCCTGGTTCACCGGCGAAACACCGCATAAGGGCGATGACACCGCCGCCAAGTCCGCCGATTCCGCAGCGTCCGCCAAGTCAGGCGACGCCCAGTCCGGAAAGGCAACGTCCGGTGCCATCCGCCGCGCCGCAACGCTCGCCGCCATCCTCCTGCCCGTCATCGTCGGCGTCACGTTCATGGCGATAGCTCGCAGGAACGGCAAAGCCCAGTCCGACAACAGCGGCCCGAATAACGACTGATTCGGCCCCGCTCAGCCGCGCACCCGCGGCGCGGCGGTGGAGTCGCGTACCAGCAGTTGCACGGGGAAGATCTCGTGCGGCTGGTCCAGGGTGCGCCCCTCGATAAGGTCCAGGGCCTTGCGCGCGGCGGCGACGGCCATGTCGTACGGCTTCTGGCGCACGGTGGTCAGCCCCACCTCGCCCGAGAACGTGCTGTTGTCGAATCCGGTGACGGACAGGTCGGTCGGAATCGCCATGCCGCATTGGCGCAGGCGGAAGAACAGCGGAATCGCCAGCGAATCCTGATGGAAGCACAGGGCAGTCGGGGCGTCGTCGCGCGCGAGCAGCGCGGTGAGGGCGGCGTCGACCGGATCGTCGCCGGCCTGCATGTCCATCGTCTGGCCGGTCACGCCGTCCAGTTCGCTGCACGCCTCCAGGAATCCGGTGACGCGGTTGTGCGAGCTGAAGCCCATCGTGGCATCGAACGTCTCGTACAAATACAACAGGTTGCGGTGGCCGAGCGTGGTCAGATGGCGCACGATCAGCCGGATGCCGGCCTTGTCGTCGATGCCCACGGAGGCGGTGAACCCCTGCGAGGCCGTGTTGATGCCGATGAGCGGGATCCGCGTGGTGTTGAGTCGCCTGATTTCGGCCGGGGTGATGGCGAACGACGAGACGATGACCGCGTCCGCGTTGCCGCGCACCGGCAGTTCGTCGAAGAACTCCTCGCGCGCGCCCGCGTCGCCGATCGGTTGGATGACCAGATCGTAGCCGGCCGATCGCAGCACTTCGTTGAGGCCTTCGATGATGCGCGAGGTGAACCAGTCGAGCTTGCTGCTGCCCACCAGCAGCGCCACGCGGTGGGAGCGGCCCGATTTGAGGATGCCGGCCATGCGGGATACCGAGAAGTCGAGTTGTTGGGCGGCCTCCATCACCTTGGCGCGCGTTTTGGCGGAGACCATGTCAGGGCGGGAGAACGCGCGGGAGACCGTGGCGGTGGAGACGCCTGCTTGCCTGGCGACGTCCTCGATGCTGGCTTTCATGGCCCCTCCCGGTTTTTCAAAGTTGACGGTGTGACAAACTTCTCTTCATTGTAAATCATTGCAGTACGTTTTACGACAGTCATAGTGCAATGGGTTGCGATATTGCGACACGCCGAAAATATAGACCAATATGGTCTCAATAGCTTTGGAATGTAACAGGTTGCAAATGTAACGGTTTGCATGGCTGAGAAAGCCGGGTTGCCGAACTAGTTCGACACCCGTATACTGAACCGTGTTCACTTAGAGCTTGCGAGGAAGTAAGGGAGATAATGAAGATCAAGAAATCTCTCGCCGCGCTGACTGCAACCGTGAGCATTATGGCACTTGCAACCGGTTGCAGTTCGAGCGGTTCGTCAGGCGTCGTCGACACCCAGGCCGACAAGGGCCTGGCCGTCATGGGCGACACCATCACCTACGACCCCAACCACTTGGTCAACGACGGCCAGCCCATCGAACTGGGCTACTGGTCCTGGGGCGACGAAAGCACTGACCCGGTGATCTCCATGCTCCACGAGTACGAGAAGATCCACCCGAACGTCACCTTCAAGATCTCGCAGGTGGCTTGGAGCGACTACTGGGTCAAGACCCCGCTCTCGCTCAAGGGCAACAAGAACGCCCCCGTGCTGTTCAACGTCCACAACTCCGAGGATGCCCTGCTCCGCCCGCACGCCGCCCGCCTCGACGGCGCCAGCGACTGGCGCATCTTCCACCAGGTGGTGCTGCCGATGAGCCGCAATTCCATCGCCGCGCTCGCCATCTTCACCTTCCTGTGGAACTGGGAGGACTACCTCTGGCCGTTCCTCATGATCACCGATGACGACAAGCAGCTGTTGTCGGTGGGCCTCAAGATGTTCTCCGGCCAGTACGGCACCGATTACGGCGGACTGTTCGCCGCCACCTCCGCGACCATCATCCCGGTGGTCATCGTCTACCTGGTGTTCCAGAAGCAGTTCATCGCCGGCATCGCCACCGGCTCCGGCAAGTAAACCCGGCCGGTTTCGGCCGAATCCGAACCGCGCCGCAGTCTCCCACCAGTCCCGGAGAGCCGCGGCCGCATCACTCGTATCATCGTGGATAACCGTACAGAAAGAGTAACCATGGCACAATCGCCACAACTCAAGCATTCGTCTCCGACCTCGCCCGATCCGCAGGACTTCCGCCTCGACGCCACGCCGGCCATGCGCGCCGACAATGTGGTGTCCGGCGACCACTGGCGCATCGGACTCATCACCGATTCACTCGTGCGATTCGAATGGTCCGATTCCGGCGTATTCGAGAACCGCCCGACCCAGACCGTCCTGAACCGCGATTTCGGTAGCCCAGTCGAACGCCGCGTCACCGAGCGTGACGGCCGCGTCATCATCGACACCGCGGCCCTGACCATCGTCTACGACCAGCAGCCGTTCAGCAAGGAAGGCCTGAGCGTGGTCGTCAAAGGCGTGGCCGACACCCAGTTCAACACCTGGCATTACGGCGACGCCCAGCGCGGCAACCTCAAAGGCACCGCCCGCACGCTGGACGAGGCGGACGGCGCCATCGAGCTTGACAACGGCGTGATCTCGCGCGACGGCTGGGCCGTCATCGACGATTCCGCCGCCAACATCATCATCGAAACCGACACAGTGAACGGCAAGGCGAACCCGTTCGGCACCTGGGTATCCCCGCGCGCCACCGCCGAAACGGACTTGTACTTCTTCGGCTATGGCCACCGCTACATCGAGGCCGTACGCGACTTCTATCGCCTGACCGGCCCCACGCCGCTCCTGCCGCGCTTCGCCATGGGCAACTGGTGGAGCCGCTACTACCGGTACACGCAGGACGGCTATCTGGCCCTGATGGACCGCTTCAAGCGCGAGGGCATCCCGTTCACCACCTCCGTGATCGACATGGACTGGCATCGCGTGGACGACGTGGACCCGAAGTACGGTTCCGGCTGGACCGGCTACTCGTGGAACCGCGAACTGTTCCCCGACCCGCCGGCCTTCCTCGCCGACCTGCACCGGCGCGGCCTGCGCACCACACTGAACGTCCACCCGCGCGACGGCGTGCGCGCGTTCGAGGACGCCTACCCCGAAGTCGCCAAGCGCGTCGGCATCGACCCGGCCACCGAGGAGAACGTGGAATTCGACCTCACCAACCCGGACTTCGTGGACGCCTATTTCGACATGCACCACCGCATGGAGGCCGAAGGCGTCGACTTCTGGTGGCTGGACTGGCAGCAGGGCGGCGTGACCCGCCAGAAGGGTCTCGACCCGCTGTGGATGCTCAACCACATGCACTACCTCGACTCAGGGCGCGGTGGCAATTGGCCGCTCACCTTCTCCCGGTACGCCGGCCCCGGCTCCCACCGCTATCCGGTCGGCTTCTCCGGAGACACGATCGTGACCTGGGAATCGCTCGCCTTCCAGCCGCAGTTCACCGCCACCGCTTCCAACATCGGGTATGGCTGGTGGAGCCACGACATCGGCGGCCACATGTTCGGCTACCGCAACGAAGAGCTGGAGGCCCGCTGGTACCAGCTCGGCGCGTTCAGCCCGATCAACCGACTGCATTCGTCCAACTCGCCGTTCTCCGGCAAGGAGCCGTGGAACTTCAACCGTGACGTGAGCGCCGCGATGGTGGACGCGCTGCGTCTGCGCCACGCGATGATGCCGTACTTGTACACCATGAACTACCGTGCCGCCGAAGCCGGCCGTCCGCTGGTCGAGCCGATGTACTGGCAGAACCCGGATACGCCGGACGCCTACGAGGTGCCGGACGAGTTCCGCTTCGGCACCGAGCTCGTGGTCGCGCCGATCGTCTCCCCGGACGATGCCGCCGCCTGCCGCGGCCGCGCCGACGCCTGGCTGCCGCAGGGGGAGTGGTTCGACTTCTTCGACGGCCGCCGATACGTCTCATCCGACGCCGCTGGCCGCCGACTGGAGGTCTGGCGCTCGCTCGACCGCACGCCGGTGTTCGCCAAGGCCGGCGCGATCGTGCCGTTGCAGGACGTCGCGGAATCCGGCGAAGCGATCAACTCTATCGCCAACCCGCAGGCCCTGCGCGTGCTGGTGTTCCCTGGTGCCGACGGCTCGTTCGTCATGCGCGAGGATCGCGGCACGTGGGGCGCCCCCAGCGCCGACACCGCGATAGCGTTCACGTGGGGCGGGGCCGATGCGTCGCCCAGCGCCTTCACCGTCGCGCCGGTTACCGGCGATACGTCCGCCGTACCCGAGTTGCGCGACTGGACGGTCGTGTTCCGCGGCGTCGCGCCGGTTGACGCGGCCAGCGGCGTGCGTGCATGGTCCGGCGAGGCTCCGGTCGAGGCGACGGTGGCGTACGACGAGGCGACCATGAGCCTGACCGTGTCCGTCACCGGCATCAGCTCGGCTGCCAGTCTGCGCATCGAGATTCCCGGCGGTCTGCGCATCGCCGACAATCCGGTCGAATCGGACGCGATGGACCTACTGCTGCACGCCCAGATGCTCTACCGCACCAAGGAGCTCGCGCTGCAGGCGGTCCACAAGCTCGGCATCGGCGCGATCGGCGCCCTGCGCACCATGAACCGTGGTCCGCGCTACGCCAACGATTTCTGGATCACCGACATGCCCGATGCGGTGGCCGGCGCGCTCGAAGAAATTTTGCTGCGCAGCTGAGCCCGGTTGCAGTTTTCTGCAACATCCGGGTGCGCCCCGGTATGCGGCGATAAGTTCGGCATGGTTGCCGAAGAGCGTGGCATACCGGGTGCAGTGCGTGGGATGGCCTTCGCGATTGCACTCATCGTGCGGTCAGTGGAAAGGAACTTTTCATGCACAAGGTGAAACAGCACAAGGGCGTCGCGGTGGCCGCCGCGGTCTGCGCGGTCGCGATGGCGGCCTCGCTCGCGACCCACGCCGGCGCGGCCGGGGACCGGCGTTATTGACTGGCTGGCGTTATCGAGTGATTGGCGGTATCAATTAGCCGGCGTTATTGATGAGCCGGTGTTGTCGATTAGCCAGCGTTATCGACCGGCACTGAAGCATGCAGTACCCACTGCCCGCGTTTCTCCCGCACATCCCAATCCCCGTGCGCATGCAGCACACGCTCCCGATAGTACGCAAGCCCGGAATGCCGCCCCCTCAAACGTCGCGTCACCTTGACGCGGACGGTCCGTCACATCAATGGTGACGCGGTCCTGAGCGGCGGAAACCAGCACCACGTAACGCTGCGTCGAATCGGCATACCTGGCGATATTGCCAAACAATTCCCGCAGAAAATCGGCGACAAACACTGTGTCTGAGTTATTCAGTGCATCGATGCCCCCAGCGACAATAACGTCGCCGACACACCCCATGCGCCGCAATCGCGCGCCGCCGCTGGCAAGTCTGATGGCAAGGCTGATGGCGCGCCCCAGTCACCCCTTGCAGTTTTCTGTATAAGTGGATTTTGGCTCCAAACGCACCACTCCGTCATCGCCGTCAGTCACTCCCACAAAAAACTTGAGCCAAACATACTCAACTTTTTGTGTTGAAATTGGGAATAGAACTTGCCAAATGGAAGTTGAGTGATGTAGGCTCAAGTTTGGAAGGTCCAAGAGACGACCAATCGGAACTTGGGCAAAGAACGTAAGAACAAACGAGTAATTAAGGAGCACACATTATGGCACGTGCAGTTGGTATCGATCTGGGAACCACGAATTCCTGCATCGCAACTCTTGAAGGTGGCGAGCCCACCGTTATCGTCAACGCTGAAGGCGCGCGCACCACGCCGTCTGTGGTGGCCTTCTCCAAGTCCGGCGAGATCCTCGTCGGCGAAGTGGCCAAGCGTCAGGCCGTGACCAACGTTGACCGCACTATTTCTTCCGTCAAGCGCCACATGGGCTCCGACTGGACCGTCGACATCGACGGCAAGAAGTGGACCCCGCAGGAGATTTCCGCGCAGATCCTGATGAAGCTGAAGAGGGATGCTGAGGCCTACCTCGGCGAGCCCGTCACCGACGCCGTCATCACCTGCCCGGCATACTTCAACGATGCCCAGCGTCAGGCCACCAAGGACGCCGGCAAGATCGCCGGCCTGAACGTCCTGCGTATCATCAACGAGCCGACCGCAGCCGCTCTGGCCTACGGCCTTGAGAAGGGCAAGGAAGACGAGCGCATCCTGGTCTTCGACCTCGGCGGCGGCACCTTCGATGTCTCCCTGCTGGAGATTGGCAAGGATGACGACGGCTTCTCCACCATTCAGGTTCAGGCCACCAACGGCGACAACCACCTCGGTGGTGACGACTGGGATCAGAAGATCATCGATTGGCTGGTTTCCGAAGTCAAGAACAAGTACGGCGTCGACCTGTCCAAGGACAAGATCGCGCTGCAGCGTCTGAAGGAAGCCGCTGAGCAGGCGAAGAAGGAGCTCTCCTCCTCCACCTCCACCAGCATCTCCATGCAGTACCTGGCCATGACCCCTGACGGCACCCCGGTGCACCTGGATGAGACTCTGACCCGTGCGCACTTCGAGGAAATGACCTCCGACCTGCTGGGTCGCTGCCGCACGCCGTTCAACAACGTGCTGCACGACGCCGGCATCTCCGTGAGCGACATCGACCACGTGGTGCTCGTCGGTGGTTCCACTCGTATGCCCGCCGTCAAGGACCTGGTCAAGGAACTCACCGGTGGTAAGGAAGCGAACCAGTCCGTGAACCCGGATGAGGTTGTGGCTGTCGGTGCCGCCGTGCAGTCCGGCGTCATCAAGGGCGACCGTAAGGACGTCCTGCTTATCGACGTGACCCCTCTGTCCCTCGGTATCGAGACCAAGGGTGGCATCATGACCAAGCTCATCGATCGCAACACCGCCATCCCGACCAAGCGCTCCGAGGTCTTCTCCACCGCTGAAGACAACCAGCCGTCCGTGCTGATTCAGGTCTACCAGGGTGAACGTGAGTTCGCTCGCGACAACAAGCCGCTGGGCACCTTCGAGCTGACCGGCATCGCTCCGGCTCCGCGTGGCGTCCCGCAGATCGAGGTCACCTTCGACATCGACGCCAACGGCATCGTGCACGTGTCCGCTAAGGACAAGGGCACCGGCAAGGAGCAGTCCATGACCATCACCGGTGGTTCCGGCCTGCCGAAGGACGAGATCGACCGCATGGTCAAGGAAGCCGAGGCTCACGAGGCTGAGGATAAGCAGCGCAAGGAAGACGCCGAGACCCGCAACCAGGCTGAGGCCTTCGCCTACTCCACCGAGAAGCTCGTCAACGACAACAAGGACAAGCTCTCCGACGACATCGTCAAGGAAGTCACCGACAAGGTCAACGCTCTGAAGGAAGCCCTGAAGGGTGACGACACCGAGAAGGTCAAGACTGCTCAGACTGAGCTGATGACCGCCGCCCAGAAGATCGGCCAGGTCCTCTACGCCCAGCAGGGTGCTGAGGGTGCCGCGGCTGGTGCCGGTGCGGCTGGCGCTGACGGTGCCGGCGCTTCCGCTGGCTCCGCCTCCGGTTCCGACGACGACACCGTCGAGGCCGAGGTCGTGGACGACGATGACGACAAGGACAACAAGTGATGTCCGAGTTCAACAAGGACGACTACCTGAACGACCTGCCGGATCCCTCAGATGCTGAGGCTGCCGGCCAGGCCGCTCAGGCCTCTTCAGGGGCTGACGCCTCCGCCGAGTCCGACTCTGCGCAGGATTCGGCTGCCCAGGCTCCTTCCAATGAAGGAGCCGACGCGGCTCCTGCCGCAGCTGAGGGAGAGAAGTCGGATGCCGGAGAGAAGACTGGCGAAGGCCAGTCCGATTCCGAAGACACCCTCACCCCCCTCGGCAAGGCCAAGAAGGAAGCCGCAGACTACCTCGAAGCCCTGCAACGCGAACGTGCGGAGTTCATCAACTACCGCAATCGCACGCAGAAGGAGCAGGAGCGCTTCCGCCAGCACGGCATCATCGACGTGCTGACCGCGCTGCTGCCCGCCCTCGACGACATCGACCGCATTCGCGAACACAGCGAGATGGACGACTCGTTCAAGGCCGTTGCCGCCAAGATCGACAAGGCTTTCGAGAAGTTCGGCGTCGAGAAGTTCGGCGAAAAGGGCGAGGACTTCGACCCCACCAAGCATGAGGCAATCCTGCACAAGCCGGATGCCGATGCCGACAAGGAAACCGTCGACACCGTGGTGGAAGCCGGCTACCGTATCGGCGACCGCGTAATCCGCGCCGCCCGAGTAGTAGTAGCCTCCCCGCAAAACTGATAACGGCCAGCTCGTTAACGAGCTGACATTACCTTGGCTCCCGCTGGCGGGAGCTGGCAGCCGAAGGCTGACTGAGGGTGGTCAAACACTGAATATAAACCACCCTCAGTCTCGCTTCGTTCGACAGCTCCCGCCAACGGGAGCCAACCATAAAGACTCTTCAAGAAAGGAGACATGAATGGCTGAAAACGAATGGCTCAGTAAAGACTTCTACAAAGTCCTTGGTGTCTCCAAGGACGCTTCGGACGACGACATCAAAAAGGCGTACCGCAAGCTCGCCCGCAAGTACCACCCTGACGTCAACAAGACCAAGGAAGCCGAGGAGAAGTTCAAGGACATCTCCGAAGCCTACGACGTGCTGAGCAAGAAGGAAGATCGCCAAAAGTACGACGCGATTCGCCAGTTCGGCATGGGCGGCGCCCGCTTCGCAGGCGGTTCCGGTGCCGGCGGCTTCGACGCTTCCGGTTTCTCTGATATCTTCGGCTCCATGTTTGGCCAGGGTGCCGGTGGCAACGGTTCGCGTATCCGCTTCTCCACTTCGGGCGGCGGCCCCAACAACATCAACGACATCTTCTCGATGTTCGGCGGTGCTGCAGGTCAGGGCGGCCAGCCGTATGGCGGCTACGGCCAATCGCCGTACGGCAATGCCGGCGGCTATGGCTATGAGGAGGCCCCGCGCCCCGAAAACGGCGAGGACCGCAACTCCAAGATCAGCCTGACCCTGCGTCAGGCGGTCAAGGGCGCTACCGTGTCCCTGTCCGTGGACGGCAAGAAGTTCAAGGCCCACGTGCCTGCGGGCGTCAAGGACGGACAGAAAATCAAGCTGGCCGGCAAGGGCAAGCTAGGCATCAACGGCGGCAAGGCCGGTGACCTGTACCTGCACGTCACCGTCAAGCCCGATGCCACATTCTCGATGCGCGGCCATGATATCGTCATGGACCTGCCCGTCACCGTGGGCCAGGCCGTGGCCGGTGGCAAGGTCGAGGCCAAGGATATCGACGGCAATCCCGTTACCTTCAAGGTGCCGGCAGGCTCCAGCTCCGGCGCGGAAGTCAAGCTCACGGGACTTGGCGTCCAGCGCAGCAACCAGCCGGGCGATCTGATCGGCCGTGTGCAGATCATGGTCCCCGCCAAGCCGGGTCTGGCCGTCAAGCACGCCGCCAAAGAATTCGACGAAAAAGCCGGCGACTATCTCAGCCTGTAATCAGGAGGTGAACAATGGCGCGGTTAGCCAACCAGATGAAGCAGTTATACGCGATGTGCGCAACCGCGCTCGTGATGGGCAGGGCCGATCTCGACGGAGCCGATGACGTCGGCTTCGACATCGAACTGCCCATCTTCACCGTCGGCCAGACCGCCGAGTTGGCCAACATTCACCCCCAGACTCTCCGTCAGTACGACCGCCTCGGTTTGGTTCGTCCGCAGCGCACCGATGGCGGCGCACGCCGCTACTGCCTGCGCGACATTGCCCGCCTGACCCGAGCTCAGCGCCTGAGCCAGGATGAGGGCATCAACCTTTCCGGTATCGCGCGCATTTTGGTCCTCGAAGAAGAGAATCGCCAACTGCGCCGCGAAGTCAAACGCATGCAAACCGGCGACCAGGAGAGCGTTTTCGCCGCAGGCCGTGACGGCAATATCGTGGAGATACAACGCTCCAACCGCGCCCGCCTCTGGCGCAACGCCATCCGCCGCGAAACCCGCGAACTGCCCGGCCGCGATACTGCCGCCGATATCGCTGCCGGCGCCACCGGCGACTCCAACTACACTCCCGCCGACTCCAAGTCCATGGTCCTGTGGGGTTGGTGAGTCTGGCCGCATTGCTTCGATTCCTTCTCCATTCGTAAAACTGTTTGTTATCTCACATCGGGCAGCTGCCGAAAAGCACGAATCTTCTTGACGGAGATGTCAAGGTTTGTTACGGTGACGTGCGAAAACCGATTCGTAAGGGGTGCTTTAGGCTGAGACGGTATGTGCCGAACCCTTCGAACCTGTGAGCTAACACTCGCGTAGGGAATGCGACGGTTGAACTCCTCTGTTCGGCTCGGCATCCCATATGCGCGTTGAGAGAGAGGAAGCGTATGTCAATACGCAAGGAGCTGACCGCCCAGAACGTACTGCTGGGTTTCCAGCATGTGCTTGTTTCCAACGTCTGGCTTGATCCGGTGTTTGTGGCCGGAGCAATCGGCTTACCTATTGCCCTGTCGTCGAACATGATTAACGCCATCTTCATCGTCTCTGGTCTGGTTACTTTGGTTCAGGCCACTCGGCTGGTTCGCCTGCCGGTGGTGCAGGGGCCGTCAGCCGCGTTTGACGCGTTGATGATCGCGGCAGGTACGGCCGGCATGCTGGGGGCGGCGAGTTCGTCCATTCTCATCGCTTCGCTTGTGTTCCTGTTGCTGTGCCTGACCGGTGTGATAGAGCGGATGCGGTTCCTGTTCTCTCCGATGATTTCGGGCGTGGTCATCTTTATGGTCGGTGTCTCGCTGTCTGGATTCACGCTGAGCGAGTTTCTAGGCGGGGCTCCCGGCGACAAGACGTTCGCCGATCCGCACATCCTGACCGTGTCGATTCTGACCACGGCGATTGTGCTTGTCCTGTCGTTGCTCGGCAAGGGCCTGCTCAAGTCGTTCTCATTCCTCATCGCGCTCGTCGTCGGCACCGTGGTCGCCGCAGCGTTTGGCATGGTGGACTTCTCTCCTGTGGCATCCAAGGGATGGTTGGGCCTGCCGACCTTCCTGCCCTACGGTCCGTTCACATTTGACTGGAAGATCTTCATCCCGTTCTTCATTGCCTACATGGTTGCCGTCATGGAAGCTCTCGGCGTCTATCAGGCGGCTTCTGAGATTCAGGGCACGTCCCTCGAACGCAAGCAGGTGCGCTACGGTCTTGCCGGCGAGGCGGCCGGTTCAGCCATTTCCTCGCTGATTGGTGGATTCACCACCACCGCCTACCCGCAAAATGTCGGCCTGCTCAACCTGACCGGCGAAGGCAAGTTGCGCACGCGCACGCCTGTGATCATCGCCGCTGTGCTGTTGCTGATTCTGGGCTTCGTGCCAAAGGCGGGCGCGTTGCTGTCCGTCATTCCCTCGGCAGTCGTCGGAGGCATTTTCCTGCCGGCTGCGGCCAGCCTAATCGTGACCGGCCTGCGCGCCCTGCGCAAGGTCGCTGATGACGAGCGCCGTCAAACGGTCATCGGCATGTCTCTGTTGCTCGGCATCGCCCTGCCCAAGGCGCTCTCCGGCCTGACCGGCGGCGCAAGCGTGTTCTTTGGCAACAACATCATGGTCGGTGTATTCAGCGCCATCATTCTCAATGCGCTTTTCGTCGCTCTTCCGGATTTGGTGGCGAAGCATCGTGCGCCGGCGTCCGTGGATGTTCCAGCAGCCGATCCGGCGGATGGGACTGGCGCTGCGGCGTACGATGAACGATAATGCTGGTTGATATTGGATATTGACAGGAGCGATGCAATGACTGATGTGATGGATGACGCGCGTCGTATCAAGCGCGGGATTCTGGATTTTATCCATACCTATGGCTGTGAGCAGGCCCCGGAAGAGGCGTTTGGTGCGTTGGCGCGCGACGTGTTCATCTATCAGTACACGTATGATCTGCCGTACCGTCGTTACTGCGCGGCTAAACGCGTCACCCCCGCAACGCTCAAGGATTGGCGGGAGATTCCGCCGATGCCGGTGGACGGGTTCAAGCACCTTGACCTTTCGACCATACCGACCGAGCAGTGCGAAGCCGTATTCATGACGAGCGGAACCACGCATGGCGGCAAGATGCGTGGGCGCAACTTCCATCCCGATCTTGAGGTGTGGGATGAATCAATGATTGTGCCGTTCCGTCATTTCATCATGCCGGATCGAGAGCGTATCCGCATCGCCGTGATTTCGCCGGCATGGGACATGAACCAGAACTCCTCCCTGTCGCGCTACCTTACCAAGGCCGTGGAGTGCTGCGGCAGCGAAGGCAGCGGTGTGTTCTTCGACGAGCATGGACTCAAGTTCGATGAAATCATCGCCTTCCTTAACCGTGCGGTGTCTGACGGTGAACCGGTGATGCTGATGGGTGTCTCGTCGTCCTATCTGTATCTGTTCGATTACCTGCATGAGCATGATCTGACGTTCGCGCTGGCCCCCGATAGCCGGTTGTTCGACACTGGCGGCTTCAAGAGCACTAAGCGCGACATCACCGAAGACCAGATGCTTGATGAGCTGGAACAGACACTGGGGGTGCCGCGCCACCACTGCGTCAACATGTATGGCATGACCGAGTTGAGCTCGCAGATCTATGACCAAAATATTCTGTCGTGGTATACGGATGGCACCAGCAACTATCTCAAGGCGAACCCCGCCTGGGTGCGCACGGTCTTCCTCGATCCGGAAACGCTGACTCCCGTCAAGGATGGTGAGACCGGTGTGATAGCCCATTACGACCTTGCCAATTGGAATTCATGCATCGGTATTCTGACCGAGGACCTCGGCCATCGGACCCCGGACGGATTCCTGCTGCAGGGCAGGGCGAAGGGAGCCGAGGCTCGTGGGTGCTCAATCGCGGTAGACGAGGTCATCAGTGCCAACCGTTGATGAATCCGTGAGTCAGGCCATTGATGTCTTCCACCTGCCCTCGGGAGTGGATGTTTCGGATTACGAAATCTATGAGGTCGCCACATCGGATGGGGTGAAGCGTTTGCGCTATCCGCGACTGGATGGCTCAAAGGTGACTTCCCTTGCCAAGCAGCTTGTCGATGTTCGCAACCGCACGCTTGCCGCGATGAGTGTCAACGATATTCTCGACATCGT
>OIZG01000514.1_pt1 | contig 32479 bp, 38 predicted proteins | sample 1588561 | NCBI WGS metagenome assembly OIZG01 (sample SAMN03283267) | human gut metagenome | biome: human-associated habitat; material: feces | host: Homo sapiens | place: USA | collected 2013 | reverse complement strand
GAACTGTTAGCTAACCACACCATCGGATAAGATTATGAACAACGTATTTGTATATTGTGAGACAGAAGGCACGAACGTTGCCGATGTAAGTCTTGAGCTTCTGACTAAAGGTCGTAAGCTAGCCAATCAATTGGGCTGTGGGCTGGAGGCGATCGTTGCCGGGTCCGGCCTTGAGGGTGTAGAGAAACAAGTATTGCCTTTTGGCGTCGACAAGGTTCATGTGTTCGACGCTCCGGGTCTGTTCCCTTATACGTCACTTCCTCATTCCTCTATCTTGATCAATTTGTTCAAGGAGGAGAAACCGCAGATTTGCTTGATGGGCGCTACGGTGATCGGTCGTGACTTGGGCCCTCGTGTATCCTCGGCCTTGACAAGCGGCTTGACGGCCGATTGTACCTCTTTGGAGATCGGCTCGCACGAGGACAAGAAAGCGGGTATCACCTACGAGAACTTATTATATCAGATCCGTCCGGCGTTCGGTGGTAACATCGTAGCCACGATCATCAACCCGGAACATCGCCCGCAAATGGCGACCGTTCGTGAGGGCGTGATGAAAAAGGAGGTTTTGGACGAGAACTATAAAGGCGAAGTGATCCACCACGACGTAGCGAAGTATGTCCCCGAGACAGACTATGTGGTGAAAGTGATCAACCGTCATGTAGAGAAAGCGAAGCACAACCTGAAAGGCGCTCCGATCGTAGTAGCCGGAGGTTATGGCGTAGGCTCTAAGGAGAACTTTAATTTATTGTTCGATTTGGCGAAAGAGCTTCACGCCGAGGTAGGTGCCAGCCGTGCGGCTGTCGATGCCGGTTTCTGCGACCACGACCGTCAGATCGGTCAGACCGGTGTCACGGTGCGTCCGAAATTATATATCGCTTGCGGTATCTCCGGGCAGATCCAGCATATCGCCGGCATGCAAGACGCCGGTATCATCATTTCGATCAATAATGATGAGAACGCCCCGATCAACACGATCGCCGATTACGTAATCAATGGTACGGTAGAAGAGGTGATTCCTAAGATGATTAAGTATTACAAAAAGAACAGTAAGTAAGATTATGGCTAATTTCTATACAGATAATCCCAGCTTGAAGCATCATCTTCACCATCCGTTGATGAAGCGTATCGTAGAGCTGAAAGAGCACGGCTATGCCGACAAGGATACATACGATTATGCTCCGATCGATTTCGAGGACGCAATGGATAGCTACGAGAAAGTATTGGAGATCGTTGGTGAGATTTGCGGGGAAATTATCGCCCCGAACGCTGAGGGCGTAGACCATGAGGGCCCCACGGTAGCGAACGGACGTGTCACGTACGCTTCCGGGACACAGCAAAACCTCGATGCCGTTCGCAAGGCCGGCTTGATGGGTATCGCTATGCCTCGCCGCTACAATGGGTTGAATTTCCCGATCGTCCCTTACATCATGGCCGCCGACTTGGTTTCCCGTGCCGACGCCGGTTTCGAGAACCTTTGGGGTCTACAAGATTGTGCCGAGACCTTATACGAGTTCGGCAACGAGGATCAACGCCAACGTTACATCCCTCGTGTTTGCGACGGAGAGACCATGTCTATGGACTTGACGGAGCCGGACGCAGGTTCCGACCTTCAATCCGTTATGTTGAAAGCTTCTTACAACGAGGCTGACGGTTGCTGGTATCTGAACGGCGTAAAGCGTTTCATCACGAATGGCGACGCTGACATCCATTTGGTATTGGCCCGTTCCGAGGAAGGTACGAAGGATGGACGTGGCCTTTCCATGTTCATCTACGACAAGCGCAATGGTGGCGTGAATGTCCGTCGTATCGAGAACAAAATGGGTATCAAAGGCTCTCCTACTTGCGAGTTGGTATTCAAGAACGCGAAAGCCGAGCTTTGCGGTGATCGTAAGCTAGGTTTGATCAAATATGTAATGGCTTTGATGAACGGTGCCCGTCTGGGTATCATGGCTCAAGCCGTAGGACTTAGCGAGGCTGCCTATCGTGAGGCTTATGCTTACGCCTTGGATCGTAAACAGTTTGGTAAGTCTATCATCGAGTTCCCGGCGATCGCTGAGATTATCGCCTTGATGCGTGCGAAAGCGGATGCTTCCCGTTCTATGTTATACGAGACCGCCCGTTTCGTTGACGTCTACAAAGCGTTGGATGATATATCCAAGGAACGTAAACTGACTCCGGAAGAACGTCAAGAATTCAAGAAGTACAGCAAGCTCGCGGATGCTTTCACCCCGATGGGTAAAGGCATGACTACCGAGTACGCAAACCAGAACGCTTACGACGCTATCCAAGTTCACGGAGGTTCCGGTTTCATGAAGGACTACGCTTGCGAACGTATCTACCGGGATGCCCGCATCACGAATATCTATGAGGGTACCACCCAATTGCAAGTCGTAGCGGCCATCCGCCACGTCACCACGGGTACTTACTTGAACCAGATTCGTGAATACCAAGCGATCGAGTATAAGCCGGAATTAGAGGCTCTGAAGAACAAACTTGCCGCTATGACCGAGAAGTATGAGAAAGTGGTAGCCAAGGTTACGGAGACAAAGGATAACGAATATATTGACTTCCAAGCTCGCCGTATGGTCGAGGCAGCCGCTCATTGCGTATTCGGCTACTTGCTATTGCAAGACGCAAACAAAGATGACAGCTTCCGCCGTTCCGCCGAGGTTTATGTAAACTACGGACAAGCTGAGATTGATAAGATCGAATCCTTCATCAACAACTTCAATCGTGAGGACTTAGCTTATTACAAACAACAGTAAATAGGTTTTCCTAGGATAAAATGAGGCGAGGATCAGTTACAGGTTCTCGCCTTATTTTTTTAACCGCCAAAGTACCCATTGCATACCGCCACGTAAAGACAAGATACCAAAGGAAAGCCATCCATAAGGCATGATTCCCCATCGATTGATAAAACAAGTAATACATAATAAAGAAAGTGCCCGAGGCCACAAGCATCGAGTAAAGCATCTGGCGTGTGGCCGTGGCACCGATAAAGATACCGTCCCAAAGGAAAGCGGAGAATCCACATAAAGGAATCGCCAACACCCAATAGAAATAATCCCCGGAAGCTTCAATGACTGAGGTATCGTTCGTCAATAATCCCAGAAAATTCTTCCCTCCCAACGCATAAAGGATCGTGAAAGACAATGAGAGGCCGATTCCCCATAGGAACAATAAGCGAATGCATTTACGTAACCCCACATCGTTTTTGGCTCCAATAAAGCGACCGGCTAATGCCTCTCCCGCATAAGCGAATCCATCCATTATATAAGAGAACAAGGTAAATAACTGCATCAACAAGGTGTTTACGGCTAATATCACATCCCCTTGTCTCGCACCTGTAGAAGTAAAGAAAGTCGTAACAGCGACCAAGCACAAGGTCCGGAAAAATATATCACTATTGACTGAGAAGAAGCGACGCATCGCCTCCCTACCCCAAAGCCCGTTCCAATCAATATACGCTTTCAAACGTTTATAATATTTCAACCAAAGAGCAAACGCCATGAGGAGACCCGCATATTGGGCGATCAGTGTTCCCAACGCTACGCCTTCCACCTTCATACCCAGCACAAACACGAAACATAGGCTGGCCACAATATTCACGATATTCTGCGCGATAGCGATAAACATCGGGAAACGAGAATTCTGCATACCGATAAACCAACCGGCAAAGCCATATAACCCCAATACAGCCGGCGCTCCCCAGATACAGATATTAAAATAGAGAGAGGCCCATTGTTTTACCTCCTCCGTTGCGTCGATCAAAGTAAACGCAACCTTCAAGATAGGGTATTGAAGTATCAAAAGCCCCAAAGATATCAGGAAACCAACCCCGACAGACCGGAATAAGATCCGGGTAACTTCCGTCAAATCCCGTTTCCCGTACGCTTGGGAAGTCATACCGCTTGTCCCCATACGGAGAAACCCGAATATCCAGTAGATAATATTAAACAGCATCCCGCCTACAGCGATCGCCCCGATGTACGAAGCAGATCCAAGATGTCCCACGATCGCCACATCTATCAATCCCAATAAAGGTACGGTTATATTGGAAATAATAGAAGGTATCGCCAGTTGAAGTATTTTCTTATTCATATTAAATAGTGTCTAAATACGATATCGTTATCTCTTAAAACTCTCTTTCAGACTGATCAACGAAGGGATAAAAAAGGATATAATACCTATCAAACATAAAAAGCCCCCACTTATTATAAAGGTATTTCCAAGCCCGATAGAATCCGCCAAAAAGCCGGTACTCAAAAGACCGATCATCGAAGGAAGCATACTAAAGCTCATGTAAAAAGAGAATACCCTTCCCATAACTCCCGGATCAATGCGAGATTGGATAACCGTAGTAAAAGTAGCAAAATACAGGGAACCACAAACACCTCCTAAAGCCGTCAGCACCGCAAACCAGATAAAACCGGATACCGGTAACAACCCGGAAAACAAGAATGTCAATCCCAACGCTATATACATCCCATTAATCAACAGTATCCCATTCCAACGATATTTCTTAAGCCCCAGTAAAGCACCCGCGAGCAAGGCTCCTCCACCCCATGAAACCTCGACCAAACTCACTTGGAAAGCATTTCCGGCAAAGTGATTCAACGTCATCAACGGGAATAAGACACTTACCGGCATAATCACGAATGTAGCCAATATAGACAATAGGAATAACCACGATAGCCCATATTGGTTACGGACTTCCATAATCGCCTCTTTCGCCTCTCTCCAAAGATGCAATTCTGAATTTCGTTCCTCATGAGAAGGATCGGGAATAAAGACAAAGCAGAGCGATAGACAAGCGAACGCCGCTCCAGCCACATCCAATAAGAGGATATTCGTCATCTTCATCATCGTTATGAATAGACCGGCCAAAGCGGGCCCGGCGATATTACACACCGACTGGATCACCTGATTAATCCCAGCTATGCGCATCAACTCCGATTTTGGAGCCAGCAAAGGAACAGAAGCTTGCATAGCGGGCATATGAAAGGCAGAACCTACGGAACGAAGGGCCAATAACACATATATATGACTAATCTTAGCCAAATCAAAATAAAACAAGACCGCCAATATCAACGTACAAAAAGCAATAAAGCTATCTGCCATAATCATCACCCGCTTCCTTTTCCACCGGTCGATAAAGATCCCCGTGAAAAGCCCCAAAACAGATTGAGGTAACAAAGCGGCCATCGTAGCAAATGCCAATACCTCAGCGGAACCTGTCTCCAGACTCAACCACAAGACTATCGCGAAATTAACAATCGAACTTGTCAGTATAGATAAGAACTGCCCCGTCCAAATAATGGCAAATACTCGCTTCCAGTTATCCATATAAACGTGTTTGTATTAAAAAAACGAAGGCCGCGGGATTCACATCCGACGGCCTCCTACACTAACCCTTAACTTTAACCAATGAAAAACAATAATCTACTACATTTATTTCAATGCAGCTAAAGCCGCATCGTAATTCGGTTCGGTAGTAATCTCGGGAACAAGTTCCTCATAAACCACCTTACCAGCTCCATCGACCACTATCACGCCACGGGCTAATAACCCTTTCAGCGGACCGTCTACCAGAAGCATCCCATACTTATCCTCAAAACATGAACACCGGAACACTGACAATGTAATCACTTTATCAATACCTTCCGTAGTACAGAAACGTCCATGCGCAAAAGGTAAATCTTTAGAAACAGCTAATACCACCGTATCCGGATGCGAAGCGGCTTCTTTATTGAAGCGTCTTACCGATGCCGCACATACACTTGTATCCAAGCTCGGAAAAACATTTATCACCACTTTCTTTCCTTTCAAGTCGCTTAGCGACAATTCGGATAAATCACTTTTTACACCCTTAAAGTCCGGAGCCTCTGTCCCAACTTTTGGCAACTCGCCGTTCGTATGAATCTCGTTACCTTTTAATGTTACTTTTGCCATCTTTGTATGTAAATTAAATAGTCTTACTTTAAGTTGGCTGCGCAAATATAAGCAGCTTTCTGTCGATAAAACAAACGAAAATAAACAATGTTTTTTCATTTAACTCTATTTAACTACTGTTGCAAAATACAGATTACCTATCTTTGACGTCAAAATTAAAAACAGATGGATTGGATTATTATCGGCGGACTTCTTATAATCATCATGATGCAAATCCTTTTGCGTCCTAAACAGCTAAATAATAACAAAGAAGACCTAGAAAAGTTACTAAACGAGATACAACGCTCGTTCGACCATATCGAGAAAAACTTTAGGGAGGACTTCCGCCTGAACCGGGAAGAAAGCCGGTTAGTAGCAAAAGATAACCGAGAAGAGCTGGCTCGTTCCATGAATGAGTTCAAGGAAGCCTTCGAACGTGGAATCGATTCTTTTAACAGGTTGCAGAAAGAGAAATTCGCCGCCTTGGACGAACGCCAACAGAGATTAGTGGATAACACGGAAAAAAGGCTGGAAGAGATCCGAGTCACCGTAGACGAGAAACTTCAAAAGACATTGAATGACCGTATCGGGCAATCTTTCCGTTTAGTCACCGAACAATTAGAAAGTGTACAAAAAGGACTGGGCGAGATGCAAACCTTAGCACAGGATGTAGGAGGATTAAAACGGGTACTTAGTAATGTTAAGACCCGGGGAAATATCGGGGAGATCCAACTCAGTATGTTATTGGAGCAGTTATTGGCACCAGAGCAATACGAGGCGAATGTACATACCCGGAAAGGTTCGGATGCGGTCGTTGAATTCGCAGTCAAGCTCCCCGGGCGGGATGATGCCCGAGAATTCGTATACCTTCCCATAGACGCTAAATTCCCGAAAGATGTATACGAACAGCTCCTAGACGCTTACGATGCCGCAGATTCCCAAGCGATCGAGACGGCCGGAAAATTATTAGAGACAACGATCAAGAAGATGGCTAAAGATATTTCGGACAAATATCTGGCGCCTCCTGCCACGACCGATTTCGGCATTATGTTCCTGCCATTCGAGGGCATTTACGCCGAGGTCGTACGCCGTTCCGCTTTATTGGAGGACTTGCAACGAAACTACAAGGTAGTCGTAACAGGTCCCACTACCCTAGCGGCCATACTAAACAGTTTACAAATGGGCTTCCGTACATTGGCGATTCAAAAGCACTCAGGGGAGGTATGGACGATCTTAGGGGCCGTGAAAAAAGAATTCGAGAAAGTAGGCGGTATGCTCGAGAAAGCCCAAAAGAACTTGCAAACCGCCAGCGGGCAAATAGAAGAGGTTTTAGGTACCCGTACCCGTGCCATCCAACGTAAACTCAAAGACGTAGATACGCTTAGCGACCGTGAGGCCCGAGCTATCCTTCCCGAGATCGGAATATTAACTGAAGAAGACGAAAAAGCAGAATCATGAAAAAGAGACAAATACCCCACACTTACGTAATTATCTTTTACATCATCTTATTTTGCGCCATATTGACATGGATTATTCCCGGTGGGCAATATACGGAAAGTATCAGCCCGGACGGAGAGCGAACCGTTGTATATGAATCCGTGGAAAGCGTACCCCAGACTTGGGAGGTACTCTCCGCCTTTTATAAAGGATTTGTGGACAAGGCGGATATCATCGTCTTCATCCTCATCATCGGTGGTGCATTCTGGATCGTGAACGACAGTAAGGCATTTGATATCGGGACAGTCAGTTTCCTGCGGAAAGCACGCAAAATGGAGAATAACCCCATCCTTCATAAAATAGGCATAGACAATTTTTTATTGACCGCTATCATGCTACTTTTCAGTATATTCGGGGCCGTATTCGGGATGAGTGAGGAGACCATCGCTTTTTGTCTGGTCTTGGTCCCGATGGCGATATCTATGGGATACGATTCCATAACCGGCGTATGTATGGTTTTTATAGCGGCGGGATTAGGTTTCGCCGGAGCGATCTTGAACCCTTTCACCATCGGTATTGCGCAAGGCTTGGCGGGGATTCCTCTTTTTTCCGGTATCGAGTATCGTATCGTTTGTTGGTGTATTATCAATGTGGTAGGCTTCACATGGATATTGCGTTATGCCGCCAAGGTAAAAAAGAACCCTCAACTATCGCCCGTCTATGAGGATGATCAATACTGGAGAGACCTACATAATACCCATTCTTTGGAAATCGTGTACAGGACCCCGAAAGCCGCATGGGTCAGTTTTATCCTATTGGCAATCATCTTAGCGGTCTTTTCTGTCTATTATCCCCAGACATCCTTAGAAATCGGGAATAGTGTAATCGAGGGACTTCCCTTAATCCCGATTCTTAGCGTAGCGTTCATAATCAGTTCGATATTCACTCTGCGGAAAACCGTACATTTATATATATTGAACCTTTTATTCTTCACGATCTTTTTCCTGATAACAGGCGTAATGGGCTATGGATGGTACATTATGGAAATAGCGACTTTATTCTTCGCCTTGGGCATAGCGGCGGGAATCGCCAATGGACGCGATCCGAATGAGCTTGTGAAACTATTCTTAGAGGGTTGCAAGGATATTATGAGCGCCGCCTTGGTTGTCGGTTTGGCAGGAGGTATCATCGTAATCCTACAAGAAGGCAAAGTGATCGATACGATTCTCTTTAACCTAGCGAAAGGGATGGAAGGCTTGGGACAAGTAGCTACGGTCGGGATGATGTACGTTATCCAGACGCTTATCAATTTAGTTATTCCTTCCGGAAGCGCCAAAGCGGCCCTTACCATGCCTATCATGGCCCCATTCTCGGAGTTGATCGGTTTATCCAAGCAGGCCACCGTCATGGCCTTTCAGTTTGGCGATGGCTTCACGAACCTGATAACTCCCACATCAGGTGTCCTGATAGCGGTTCTAGGAGTAAGCCGTATCCCGTATGATAAATGGTTCAAATGGGCATGGAAGTTCATCCTTGTCCTAGTGATCCTTGGATTCCTTTTATTGATCCCGACGGTATTGATCCCGATGAACGGCTTTTAATCAATATAGCTTTGCACCTTCTGTAAAAGGCTTCCGTGGTCCATCACGCCGGAAGAGCGCCATACGATCTCACCTTTCTTGAAGATGATCAAAGTGGGTACAGATTGAATCCTCAACTGTCTGGCAAGTGCCTCGTTCTTATCTACATCAATTTTAAGGACACGCACTTGTCCCGCCAGTTCCTTTCCCAATACCTCGATCGTCGGACTCAACACCTTACACGGGCCGCACCATGTCGCAAAAAAATCCACCAATACAGGTTTATCCCCTTTAATGATATCGTCAAATGTTTCCATCTTATCTACTTTTTTAATATTTACAACCTGTTTAATCTCAACCACAGGGAACCTGGCCCCATAGTTTCCGGCTTAAGACTATCAAAAACAAATATAACAAATAAATCATTTATCTAAGACCTAAACAACACGGCTCTTTCATTTACCCATCCGTTTCAGCAAGCCGGAATGCATGGATCTCAAGTAAAATTCCGCACAATAAGCTCACGAGAGAAGCTTGTATATAAGAAACTGATAATCAGTATTAAAAAAACAGGATAATCTTTCCGCAAAACACGTACATGTTTTTGGTAAAAGTCGTACGTGTTTTCCGAAAAGGTCGTACGTGTTTTCCGTAATCCTTCCACCGAAAACAAAAGCGCATGTTAAAATTTACAAGAAACCCTACTTTAACGAGATGTTAAATGAAAAAGCCGTACCTAAACAATCTTTTACCAGAGCATCGCACCAAAATATTCCTCAATCAATGCAAATTGTCATTCTAACACTTTGCAATCTAAACGCTTGGAGAATCGATTACTTCGAGGCAAGGTACGGCTTGCTTCCAAATTCGAAAATATTTTTTCACAATAATCTATTGAACAACGTATTACAAATTTTCACTGATTTATTCTAGCGAAAGATTTCGTCTTCTGTCAACCTCAGTCGGACAAACAAGCGACTTTTTATCTGAAAACAATAAGCTTTTCATCCGAAAACAATCGGGTTTCCGGTCGGAAACAATAAAGATCGCAGTCGAAAACAGCATACAACGCCGTTATAAACACCTTACTATTGGATCATAATCCCTCTACAAAGCCTATTCATACACTAAAAAATGGCGAAATACGCTGTTTCCGCCTTCCTTTTCTTTCTATTCTCGCATTTCCATAAAAAGCCTTTATCAGCTAAAAGTCTCCATTTTGAGCAAAATGACAGGAAAATAGATATTTTGATGACATCAAAGAGAATGGCTTACTTTTGGTACAGTTGCCCCAATATTTTGCAATATTTAATTGTGACTTGCTTTCATTTTAGTAACCTTGAGCCATTGGAAACAGCAGATAATTCTACTAAAGGATGGACAAATTAGTTGTGATTTGCTTTCATTTTAGTAACTTTGAGCCATTGGAAACAGCGAAGATGGTGGAGCTGCGTTACTCCCTCGTGTTGTGATTTGCTTTCATTTTAGTAACTTTGAGCCATTGGAAACAGCAATTTTTGTCGTTAATCCGGCACCATTACGTTGTGATTTGCTTTCATTTTAGTAACTTTGAGCCATTGGAAACAGCTTATTATTTATTAAAAGCTATTAATCAACGGATTACAAAGCACATCAGAATTTAAAAAACAGATATTGTTTCCATTAAAAATTCCGCTTGACAGCGGGATTTTTCTTTTAGAACAACTCCAATTGCTGTCCAGGAGTATTCACTTCCACCGTTTTCTTTCCATAAAAAAGTTCAATATTCCCAAACTGCTTATCCGTAATACACATGATTCCGACATTCCCATGCTCCGGGAGGAAAGATTTAACTCTTTTTATATGTACGGCCGCATTCTCGCTACTGGCACAATGACGGACATAGATAGAAAACTGAAACATCGTAAATCCATCTCTTTGTAGATTTTTCCTGAAATCCACATACGCCTTTTTCTCCTTCTTCGTCTCGGTAGGCAAATCAAACAACACAAGTACCCACATAACACGATATTCGCTAAACCGATCCATATTACATTTCCGGATAGGAGATTCTACGCAATTCGCCACTAAAGCACTTATACAGAGAAGCCGTAGTTTGCCCGACAGCCACCATCAACGGACTACGTTTTCCTAATATAAAAGTTTCTAACACTGGAATAGTAAGCAACTGCGCTTTCAACTCTCTCGTTAGTTCCGCATAATCCACTCCCTGCTTTATGATACCACAGACCAATCGATCCACATACGGACGATAAGGCTCCATAATGTCATCTGCCAAGCAATAAGCATTATAACGATTATGATGATGGATTCCTAAAGTAGGCAAAAGCCCACTTGCCACCAAGCTACGAGCAACAACCGCCCGCAGAATAGCATATCCATAATTCAACAAATTGTTAGGCGGAATGCCCTCCCTATCTCTTGTGAAACCTTCTATCCGAAACAAATTCTTCCAATAATAAGCAGCCGCACGGGCTTCTAGGTTACTCGTATCTCCGCTTTTCACATCCGAAGCCCATGCGTACATACATTTTACTTCTGCGCCAGAACATTCTTTCAACACGACTGCCTGATTTTCAATCTTCGTCTTTATGGTCTGCTGCCAAAGCTGTTTCTTTAACGGTAGAGAGGCATCTAACTGTTGCCGGAATCTTTCGTTTTGCGTCGTGTTCCCATACAGAGGAAGCATCAAACCAACCGGCATACTTTTACTGTTACATGTAATGACAGCACAATTATTTTCAAGCAAAGCTTCCAACACGCCCGAAGAGATAGTGATCTGCTTGTGATCCAGTACCACAACTCCAATATCCTCAATGGGTTTAGTCACTTCTGAAGTTCGTTTGAAATTTTCAGGTAACGTATCATTCCTGACTACCTCCGGTAATTTTATCATCAACTGAGCATTTTTCAGAGATAGATAAACGGGGTTTCCAAAATAAAGGGTTTTCTTGATCATAAGCAGTTAGATTTTAAATTATTATTAATCAGCATTAAAAGTCTGTTTCTAAAAAAGGGTACAACCTTTTTGAGAATAGCATACACCCTATTTATTTCAAACTCTAACAGGTACTATTAATATTCTCCCACTGATACGATTTGTCCAATGTGATTAATTCTGACTTTGACAATATCACTAATACCACTTTTTCCACATCTAATCCAAGTTATGAATTTTAATTCATTATTACTATTCTGTATGGTTGTCTCTAAATGGTGCCTAAAAGTATAATCATTTGAACCTATCTTCTGCACCCTAAACAAATTCGGACTAATCACCACATAATTATCCGGATCCAACAAATTCACCTCCTTTGGATTGAAGCCCGTCTTTTCATTCGGGAACACGAAATATTCATTCTGCTTCATGCTAAACAAAAATTGCCAACCTTCACTTTTTCTGTAATCCTTATCAATAATAGGAAGTCCTAAATTAGCCCGTGTTACAGCCTCAAAGAAGGAGACAACCACCTCGTCCAGTTCATACATCAGATTACCATCCTCATCAAACGTCACCTGTCCTTTCTTGTCTAAAACAGGTTTACGATAAATAGCCACATAATGGTTGTTTCCGGTATTTACAAAATCCACAGGGATTTGTTTTCCATTTTCATCCCATATCGGATTCCCATTCTTATCTTTCTTCACGTGTATCGATTGGGCATTATTGATTCCTCGGATGCTAACCCGCTTGATGCTTATTCCCTTTTCCTTATTCAACCATATCGGATTTTCATCCAAATTGACAAATGCCTTTTTGGGGTCTCCATCGTATTCTTTCAAACGCTGTTCTAAAATAGCACGTACCTTTACATCAACTACTTTATCCACATTCAAAGCAGGATCGACTGGTTTTCGGATAGTATAAATAGTTTCAAATTCAACGGTTTGTACCTTCTCCGGAACTCGTATGGTCTGATACTTATCAACATAAAGCGGATTCTTTTCCAATGTATTTTTTCCTGTAAATGCTTTCTTTGGATCATTACTGAATGTTTCCAACCGTTTAAGTAAGGCATTTCGATAAGCCTGTTTACTCACAGTCGCTATTTTAGCCACATCAAAAGAAGCATTCATCTTTTCTATTTTTGTAACATATTATTTGAGACTACCATAAACCGTTTCCAAATGCAACTGACCTCGCGGAGTTTGCTGTATCTTCGTATTTTCACCCTTTTTCTTTTTTGTTCGATTTACATTGACAGTCACAACCTTGTTCTTAGCCTTAATAGATACCAACAGGTTTTCCAAATGCCGTTTGGCTTCTACCCGGAATTGCTCCAATGGAATAGGAGGCAAAGCTCTTCCTTTGTCAAAATAACGGGTCTTGATACCTATTATATTCGTATGGTTTCTATTGTCTGAATCTTGTGCCGCATTTTTATTATTGAAATACTGAATAAACGCATCTTTTGTAAAAGCTACCGTTAGCGCATCCATCGCATGATGCCGATGGTCATTCCTTTTTGTCCAATCCTTTATTCTTTTGATTTTTCTTCCGTCCTTATCTTCGTATGTTTCCACAAAACCCAAGGCTTCATATTTGGGCAGGTTCAGTTCTTTCATTACATCCACCAATTGCCAGTCTTCACGCAATTGGTCAGTAATGGAACCGGTAGTTGCCACTACTCTACGGCAGATTTCGTTCAACATAGCGAGTGCTTTTTTCGCTATATATTGTGTATTTCTCAAATCCCTATCAATGAAACCATCTGGTATATCCTTCTGTCCCATTTTCAATTTCCGAAGTTTCGCCTTTTTGTCATTGAACAAGCTTTCGCAACGATTTATATATTGTTGCAAGCCTTCTTCTCCATATTTTTCTTTTACAAAATCATAAGCGGTCTTATTTCCCTTTTCTATATTAATGGCCTTATACTCCAATGTCTTGTTAGACAAAGAATCATCAAAAAGACGGGATTGTGGAATAATATGTTCTATATCTATCTCTTTACTGAAAATCTTTTCTTTAGGTATATATTGATAGGAATACAATGTTTTATATCCATTATCTTTCAACTCTTCATAAAGTTTGTAACGGATAATATCATTGCGGCTCACGTTCATCATACCAAATTCAGCTTGCAACAATTTACGAATCTCCTCATGCTCACGGGTACTCTTTGCGATAGCTTTCGTCAGTTCCTCACGTTCTTTGGCACTCTTCTTTAATTCGCGAGCCAATTCCACTCGAATTTCATCAGGTTTTCCATATGTATCAATGATTGTATTGATTACATTCACCATCTGATTCAAAATCTTTTCAACCACCGGATTTCGGAGACTGTTTTTAGGAAGAACATCCAGTTTGTCCTTTAAAACCTTATTTTCTATCTCCTCCTTGGTCAGTGAAGATTTGGAATGACGATAACCGGCATATTCACAAGCCACATCATACTGATTACCATCTTTCAAATAGGGTAAAATCCTTTTAATGGCTTTCGCGCTCAAACTTCCGTAATCATCTTGAAACGAAAGACTGGCTAGCTCTACAGCATATTCTTTCTCAACTCCGCAAAGTTGCATGATCTTTTCAATCAGTTTGCCGTTACCGGTCGGCGTATTATCTCCTTCAAAAGAATACAACAGATGCCAAAGTCTGAAATAAGGTTGCATCTCGAGCTCTTTCCCCTCTTTGGTTAAGTCAATGGTAAACAGATTCGTATTCCAACCCAAATCGGTAAAGATAGTTCTTAGCTGTCCCATTATCTCATCTGCTGGTTTCTTAAAATCCAACGGTTCGTAGCCATACTTTTCTATCATTTTGCTATAGGCAGAAAAGAGAGAAAACCCAGTACGATTTCCATCTATTTGTTTGAAGTTCAAATCCAATTCCTGTGGATTTTCAAATAAGAGCTTCAACACATCTGCTTTCCTCATATTTTCTTTTATCGCAAGTTCTCTTGCCAGTATTTCTTTTTCTTCTGGATACAAAGCCCTACTTTCGCTTGCCGACAAAGCATTTCTTTTCTTTTCTCTTCCCAATACCTTTATGTCATTCAATGTCTGCCATATCTTAAATTCCTGAAACAATGGATGCGAACGAGGTATCACCTTGCATCCTATGACTTTGGTCTGTTTCTTTCCATCCTTTTCTACTACAATCTCCAACCTTTCAAACTCACAGAAACTAATCAAGCCTTTCTGACTTTTCAGACGTCGTTGGTAAAAGATGATCATATCGCGAATCTCTTTTTTCAATTCAGCCGTCAATTCCTTATGAAATTCTGTCTGCTTTTCCCAAATTCTATCAAATTCATCCAAATAATCCTGCCGATAGAATACCATATTGCGCAAACTTGCATGGGGATTCTTGTCTAACTCAGCCATCTGATACTGTCCGACCGTTTGATGATTAAAGTATAACACTTTGCTCCTATCACTAATGGCTCCCAAATAACCACTAGACGCATTTATCTGACCATTGATTTCTTGCAATACTACAGCTATCTCTTCCAAACCTAATTGTTCAGTAAGAGCTTGCACACGCCAACGATAATTTTCCTTTTTCAGTTCATACCCCTTAGTCGTCCGTTTAAGACCGACAAGTTTACATTCTTTTTCTATCGTTTCATTCTTTGCTTCTCTGTCATTCCAGCTAATCACTTCCTCTTTCCAAACAAAATAGTTAGCCAAAATAGCCCATGTCTGGCTTCTGTTTTTTCCTTTGATTTCTTCTTTGGCGGCATCACAGAAAACATCAGGATGAAATTGCTTTTGAACATTCCATATTCTATCCAACTCTTCTTGCAAATCAGAACGGTAAAAGTCTGGCAAAACTTTCTTGCCCGACTCAAGTAACTGCGAACAAAGTTGCCCCGGAGTCAAATCCTCCTCATACAGCTTTTTAGCAATCTCCATTCCATCAATCAAAACTCCATCTTCTTCCCTTTTTGCCTTTCGACTACTTTTGTATCCACGTTTTTTATTAATCATCAATAAGACACGGGATAGTTCCTCTAAAGAAATCTCTTCTTCAGCAGCTTTAGCCCGTAAACGACAGGTTTCAAACGTAGTTCTGTTTCCTTGTTCCGAAAGGATAGTTTCGTCGGTAATAAAACCCAGCTCTTTCAAAAATTCAACCAACGCATCACGACGTAATTTATATCGCTGCAAATTACGGCGCATACTTCTTTTAAGGGTTCTTTCCGCATTTGTAGTGATACTTTTCCCTTTTTCAAAGTTCTGCGTTTCATCTACTGTCAAGGGATTTACTCTCACACCTAATCGGATGATTGACGAGACTTCCTCATCTGTCTCCGCTTCGTTCACCAACGCCCACCCTATACTATTTGTCCCTAAATCCAAGCCTAAAATCCTTTTCATGGTATGTTATCTTTACATTTTCCCAAATATAAAAATTTTATTTCAGAAACACTTGCACGCAAACATTCCATTTCATATATTTGCCATACTAAAATGAAGCAAATCACAATAAGGATTATTCCGTTGTGAAAACATTAGGTTCCCTCGCCCTTCTGCGGGGGATTTTTATGCTACGAAGTTCTAAAATCAGCCTAAATGCCAGCTTGGTAGAAACCCGTGAGAAGACAGTACATCTTCTATGCCACTTGCTGTATATATTAAATGACAAAGTAAGTATATATTAAATAGCAAAGTAAGTAGTACTTACTTTTACGGAATATTCCTCAATCCATATAAGACAAATTCCAGCTCAGTAGCTAATATAGAGGATAGGCATATAGTTTTTCCAGTCGGAAAAAGAAAGAACCTCTTGTCGATCCCTCCCCCCAAAAAGTATCTTAAGTGCATCGGCTCACGCACCTAAGATACTTTGCCTATACATCTAAGATACTTTGCCAACGAAGTTATGACACAAAAAAAGGGAGACTCTTTTAGAATCTCCCTCGTGATCGGGCTGGGGTTATATCTAGTTCTTCAATCATCTGATACACAGATTAATTAATTTGATTGTTATTATATTGGTATCACAAATAGAAAATACTTGAAAATTGTAACCACTTCATTGATGCCTAGGCATTAATTATAGAATAAGGATTCACCCCCCCCCCGTTAACATCATTTAACATACCTCTAACAAAAGAGATTTGAAGGGCGGGAGGAGCTGTTCTCTTTCCTTCCAACAAGAGAATCCTTTCTTCTAAAATCCTGCACTTTTCTTCCAATTTAATATACTTGTCAAAAAGGATGCTGTAATCTTTTGACAGACTAATCACATGTTCAATATAAACATCTATTTCCGTAGGCATAATACAGTGTAATTAAAAACGAATAATTACTTAGAAAACAAAACAAAAATAGATTCAGACATTAATATTCAATGTTTAAGAACATAAAAGGTATCTTTTAACACTATCAACTACTTTTAGCCATTCTCTTTAACGCCAGAACCTCCTTCTTTAATTCTTCACAGCGAGTATTAGTCAACTCCAACTCTATCTCCAGATCCCTAATTTTATCGTCTCTTAATAAAATCTGCCTTAAACTAGCCTTATACATTGTATGCATGTCTCTATCTTTCCCCTCCAACTTATTAGAATTATCATTTCCAGATACAGTCATGTCTTTATTCCCTTCATTCCTATTTAGCAACCTAAAGACCTCTTTCTCCAAGCCAATTTTTTTAGCTATGCCTAAGATACATTCTTCATATAACGGCTCTTTCACGTCTCGTTGCCCTTCAAGACATTCCCCATTTTGAGTAAACAACTGACATCTAACCATATGCCCATTTGAATCAATACCAATTCTATACAAAGGAACTCCCTTCGGGATAATATTTTTTACCTGATTTACAATTTCATCGTTCACTTCCACACCGAAACAAATAAATTTCAATCGATCTGTAAAATAAAAAGCATCCTTTTTTGTCGAGTCAAAAAGCAACCGATACTCAATCTCTCCCATCCATTCCGGTGCTTTTCTCATCATATATATATCTTGAGAGTATTTGTCATTATTAATGTTTCTTTCATATATTATATTTCCTCCTTGAATACCACCACCCAAGTTCTCAATATCAACACCTATACAAACACCCGTATGAGCTTTTGCATAATGATACCATAACACTGGATTTTTACATCCAAGAGATCCTGAGCAAAAAGAGATATACCGCAAATTTGGATTGTAAGGACGACCATTAAAGATCATTTCCTCAATAGATCTTCTTTCTTTGTAGTCATTTGATTTTTCAAAAGAAGATCCATACAAAGACAACGATTTTAAAATCACAAGGAAATTTTCCATTTTGGTATAATGACACACAACAGATTCCATATAGTCATTTACTTCCAATGTTTCTCCGGGATAAAACCGCTTTAACATATCTCCCTTACCTGTTAACAGCCACTCAGAAGATATTAGAGCATTATTCCTAATAATACTTTCAAGAATATCAAAAGAAGGTTTTGTCTTCCTACCTCCTATTACATTCTTTATGGTAGATGGTTTTATCTGAGAGATTCTTTCAAAATCACTCACATTTCCACCATACATCTCATTTACAATGCGTTGAATTCGTTCATTTATTGACAACATATCCAAGAAGCGTTAAATAGCACAAACTATAGGACATTTATTCCACATCTTCCTCGTCTAATAAGGACAAATATCCATATTTACATCATGAAACAAATCGAGAAACAAATCAAACTACCTGTTGCTTATCCAGCATTCCCTTCAATGACTCAATCTCAGCTTTCAATCTTAGTATCTCCTTGTCTTTTTTCTCTATCACATCCATAGCCTTGATCAAATCTGCATTCTTATCCCTTATCTCCTTTAGGTAAAAGAACTCTTTTTCCAAGAACGATTTTTCCACCTCAAGATTGCTGATATTACCGGACGCTTCTTGATTCGTTGGTTTCTTTAGCATTTCGCCTAAGCCTGTAAGTAGCCACTCTGGAGAAATATCGGAATAAAGAAGAATAAATTCACTTATCTTATCACCAGACACATTATTACTCTTTAGCAATGAACTTTTAGACCAGCCTAAAGATTGCTCTGCTCTTGTAACAGTAACATGTTTAAAATCAAGATATTCTAAAATCCTACTTTTAATACCCATAACTAACATTGTTAATATTTTATAACCAAGTGAATTAATTCACTACAAAGTTTTGAATAAGTGAATACGATCACTATATTTGCATCATCAAACAAAACAAAACAGCGTTGCAAGCAAAATGATAACGCTGATTTGCAAATATAAGAAAATATATGAAAGATAGATCATTGTACTCTAAAAGAATAGTAGTACCGTTTGGAGCGACAAGGCGAATAGCCGAACATTTCGGGATAACGATGCAGACCGTAAGGAACGCTTTGAGATTCATAACAGAGGGCGAACTTCCGGATATGATAAGAAAGGAAGCGGTAACTAATTATGGAGGCGCATTAGCGACCACAAAGAAAATAGCCATATGACTAGGAACGACGCAAGGCTTATAGCCGAGGAATTGATTCCCCTCATGCGAAAGGAGGTAAAAAGGATCGTGGAGTCCGTTTTGGAGAAAGAGGCCCAGAAAGAGGACGAGTTCGTTGGCTTCGATGAAGCCTCCAAGATCACCAAGTTATCTATCCGATATCTGAGGGAACACATAAAGGAAATACCTCACGCTCATAAAGGCCGGAAAAGGGTGTTTAGTAAGGCCGGCCTTATAGCGTATATGAACCGCTAACAACCAAGCCCCATAGCTCAATGGATAGAGCGCTCCTCCCCTAAAGGAGATATCCGGTTTCGATTACCGGTGGGGCTGCAATTAAGATCTTTGACATATTGTGACCCGGAACGCAGCGACGCCTTCAACGTCGTGAGGTTCCCGGCTATATCAAGGTAACGTGATAGCGATATATGCGCCGTGACCCACGATGGGATATAGCTTACATTATAAGATCCTCCATGTTTCCTTTTGGTGTTATGCCGGCGGCGGCATTGGTTAACCATCATGGAGGATGTACGATACACTCCCCTACCCGTCTACGATTCGGGCTCGAAACCGTTGGAGGTTGTGGGGGAGCGAACATTAAATATATAAAGAATATGGGAAATGAATTACAAGGAAATACCCTTGGCACAGGATTTACCGGCAATGGATTCGAGATCTCTCTAAATCCCAATGTAAGCAGCTTAGACGGTTTTTTAGTTAAAGAAAGATGCGATAGATTTTCAATGGACCTTGCCTCATTATGTACAACGATCACTAGCGATAAAATCCATTTAATAAAAACAACAAAATTATTGAGAGTATGAAAAAGATCCTTTCTATCCTTAGGGGTAAAAAACAAACAGAGCGACTGTCCGAGTTAAGAAGCCAAGAGATCATGAGAGCGCTTGAATCGGCGTTAAACAACGTCGAGGAGCAAAAGGTATTAGCCGACATCCGGTATCACGAGGAGATAAACAACCTTGGTGACGACGGGGTAGATTACAAGAGCAAGATCAATCAATTGATCTCGTACAAGGAGACGATTATCAGTGCGGACAACACCATCCAAGCCATCAATGAGATCAAGAGCGATCTTGAGAGCGAGGTTGAAGATGTAAATCCATAATAGTCATGAATGAGATTTATTGGATGATACAATAGAGGAAGAAAAATGAATAAAACCGATAGACCTATAAATAACCAAGTTTAATCACAATGAAAGAAAGAAGGATTCCACCCTAGGCAATGGCTAGGGTAGGTAGCGAACCATTAACATTTTATTATGTATTATATGTATATCCGTACGACAAAGGCGTACGTCCGGTGAAAGTCCGGTTTATCTTGTTATCATTGAGGGTTACAGGGGGTTCAAGTTCCCCCGGCTACCGCACAATCACTATTTGCTGTTTTTAATACTACCAAGACCTTTACCGCCGAGAGGCAGGCAGAAAGAATTTTTAGCTGATTAAAAACTCGCCGGGGTGGGATTCCCCGGCTAACGGATGGGTAGACATTGAGCCAGCGTAAATAGACGCATCGGGGTTGGAATCCCCGCCCATCCACAGTCTTGTATCAATGAACGCACCACTCTATCCGAATCGAGGACGGATGTCGGGCCTGTCCGAAGATGGGAAAGCCGATAGAGTAGTAGATAAAGAGGGTATGGTAAATCCGAAATGAGTCCAAAGAGTATTTATCGAGGTGGAGGTTCCACGAAATCATGTGGAATGTGACGGTGACGACATGGCGGTTCATAATGTTGGCGGCCCGGGAAGACGGGCAAACGCTCCCTTAGCTCAGTTGGTAAGTAGCAACGCCCTCATAAGGCGGAGGTCGCCGGTTCAAGCCCGTCAGGGAGCACGTTTCACCCCTAGAGGGTGCTTATTCATCTATTTAAGTCACAAATAGTTTTAGACATTGCAACGCAGGTCTCCGTCCGTGAGGATATGAGGCCTTTCTTCCGAATTTTAAAACAACAATATATATGATAAAGAGAAACCAAGCATGGTTCTGGAAGATATTCCGGGCCACAAAGATCGTGATCGTCTTCTCTTTTAGGATGATCTCCGCTACCATACTAGGACTAATATCAATAGTGTCAATATTTGAGTGGTACGATAAACCATTCAATATCCACCTCTTGATCCTAGGGATTATATCAGTTTTTATTGTGGTACATCAAATAGTAATAATGACTTATGAGTCAGAAAAATGATTTCGGGGTTATATACGTGGTGCAAGCCCCTTCAAGACCGAACCGATCTAGGAAGGACGATATACTAGACGAGCTAAAGGAATTTAGCAAGGAAGAATTGATAGAGATAAGAAAAGATATCATTAAACTAATAAACGATAAATAAAATGGCTGCTATAAAATCTTACAAGGGATTTGACAAAAATTTAAAATGCCGGGATTTTCAATATGAAATAGGCAAGGAATATGAGATGGATGGAGAGATCAAGGTGTGTAGCAGAGGGTTTCACGCCTGCGAAAGCCCATTTGAAGTTTTTGTTCATTATCCCATGATAGACTCTAGGTTTTGCGAAGTAGAGCAAGACGGAAATATATCCAAGGAGGATAGAGGGACAAAGATTTGCTCCTCGAAAATAAAAATAAAAGCAGAGTTAAAATTGGCTGACATGATCAATCTTGGAGTCGAATGGCTAAAAGAGATCACATCAACTAAAAAAATGAAAACAAGCATAAATGATAATTCGTCCGGCTACGGTGCCCAGATTGGTTCGTCCGGCTACGGTGCCCAGATTGGTTCGTCCGGCAACGATGCCAAGATTGGTTCGTCCGGCAACGGTGCCCAGATTGGTTCGTCCGGCGACGATGCCAAGATTGACAGCACTGGCGAAGACTGTGTCATCATGTGCGCAGGTATTAACTCAGTAGCAAAAGCCTCAAAAGGATCATGGATAACACTATCCGAATGGTCTTATTCGGGTAAAAAGCAAAGATATATCCCCGTTTGCGTAAAAACGGAATTTGTTGACGGGGAGAAGATAAAGGCGGATACATATTACAAATTAGATGGAGGGGTATTTAAAGAAATACAATAGCCCCAAGGCATTGCTTATCGGAGGATCGCATGAGAGACATCTACATCAAAGACCCCGACGTCGAACCGGAGTACGACGGGGAGGAGGACAACGAGGAATATGAGGAGAGCATGGAGGAGCTTAGGTTCCTATGTGATTCATATAATTGGTAACATCCCGCCTTTACGAGGTGCAACCCCGACCCAGACCGGCAACCGATAGCCTAGACAAGTGGTAGGCCATGACGCTATCATTGGCCCGGTGGAAAGGGACACGGTAGTGAGGGTAAGGGCGGCCGATGGTCTTAGTCCGGGTTCGACTCCCGGAGGCTGACGAATTTAAATACAAGATAACATGGACAAATCAGAAGAGATTGACAAATTAGCCATAGCGTTGGCCAAGTTCCAAGGGTCGCTAGAGCAACCAAGCCTCAATTCAGAGGTCAAGGTAAAGACTAGAACTGGACTAGAGTACAAGTTTAAGTACGCGGACCTATCCGAATGCAAAAGGGCGGCGAAACAACCATTAGCCGATAACGAGCTTTCTGTATGTCAGCTAATAGAGGATGATTACTCTATCCGGACCATACTGCTTCATTCCTCCGGCCAATGGATATCGTCCAAGGTAAGGATGCCATCCAATACGGCGGACGCTCAATCCATAGGATCGGCCATCACGTACGCCAAGAGATACGCCTTTTGCGCCATCCTTGGCATCGTGGCCGACGATGACGAGGACGCTAACATAGCTAGCGGTAATACCGCCCAAAAGGAGCAGCCTAGAAAAACGGCAAGCTCAAACCAGAAGAAAGAGCTTACGAGAGATCATATAAACAACGAGAGCGCGATGAAATCCATATCGGAGTGGATATACAAGAACGAGAAGAAGGCCAAGGAATCCAACCAGCCCTTCTCCGTGGAGAGCCTTATAAACAAGTCCTACATCGTCGGGAAGGTGGAATTGGAATCCATTATCGAGATATACAACAACTATAAAATAAACAATAACCTGTCATGAGCAAAGAACTAGAGCTAAGCGGCAAGACCCCGCTAACGAAAAGCGAGATCGAGGCTTTATCAGTAGACCTTTTGAACCCGGTACTGGAAGGAGAGGTAGATCCCGTATCACACGTCGTCAAGTTAAAGGCGATGCAAGAGACCATCAAGAGGACGCTGGACGATGACCGGATGAAGGACGCTGTCCTTTCCGAGATCGAGAAATACGGGAAGGAGCGCTCTTGGAACGGGGCCACGGTCAAGATAAAGGAGACAGGCGTATCCTACGACCACTCCAATTGCAATGATCCGGTCTACGCTAGGCTGGTCGAGGAAAGGATGCTTCTCGATGCCAAGATAAAAGAACGGGAGGCGTTCCTGAAGACGGTGCCGGATAATACCACGGTCATTGATGACGAGACCGGGGAGATATACACGATTCATCCGGCGATACGGATGGCAAAAACCAGTTACTCTATAACTTTTAATAAACAATAAATATGGCAAATTTATACGGCTCAATATGCTTGAGCGACATACCGAAGGAGTTGATGAAAAAAGTAATGACGGCCAAGGGAGAGAAGATCTTCCTCAATATCTCGATCGGGGAGAAAAAAGAGCCTGTCACGTTCGACAACCGCACCTATACGCATTACGTGTCTTGCGCGCCGAGGAAAGAGGAGCGCAAGGAAGGCGTATATTATGGCATAGGTGACTTGATGGAATCCACGTTCAAGAGCAACATCCCCTCGCCGGAGGATATCAACAACGCCCCATCGGTCGATGATTCGGATCTCCCCTTTTAATCATGGAACTATACCTGCTCAACACCGCCGGCGGATTGATGCCATGCTATGATTCCGACTATGACGAGAAGAAAAAGCTCAAGCTAGGCAAGGTCTACAAGGCCAAGATAACGCTTGCACGAAACATAGATTTCCATAGGAAGTATTTCGCCTTGATAAATTGCGCTTGGTCTTACCAGAACGAGAGGACCACGGCGCATTTCAAGGAGAGCGTGGAGTGTTTCCGGAAGACCGTCGAGATAGCCGCCGGGCATTGCGATACGGCCTACAGCATATCCCGAAAGGAATGGATAGAGATCCCGAAGTCGATAGCCTTCGACAAGATGGACGAGGCCGAGTTCATGGATCTCTACGAGCGTGTGAAGGACGTGCTTTTCTCGGTATTCCTTCGTGATATATCCGAATACGATTTCATGAGAAACCTTTCGAATTTTTAGTCATGAGAAAAAGTGACAGGCCTCCAAATTATCTTATAGATAAGATCGTGAGGCATACCAACATTATTATTACCGCTCCTTATGGCAGCGTCAAATACATGGATGCTGCCAGACTCCTTAAAAAGGAAGTCAAGAAGCTGGAAACCTATAAGAAAAATGAGAGATCTTAAATACTGCCTCAATGAGGCATGCTCTAAAAGACATTGCCTCTGCCATCAACGGCAAAAATATTGGAAAGACCCGTCTAAAAAAGATGGGGAAACTGTGAGGCCGGAGTCGGTATTATTTGACGGGAATACTCCTTGCAAAGGGTATATCCCACAATACGAAAGAAAGAAGTATAACATTAATTATTAAAGTATATATGAGAAACTGGTTTATTAGCAAGGTCGCATATGAGAAGATGCTGGAGAACGGCATGCAAAAACGAGTGGTCGAACCCTATTTAGTGGATGCCCTCTCCTATACGGAGGCTGAAGCACGCACGATAGAGGAATTAAGGCCGTACATTACCGGAGAGTTCACTATCGCCGACATAACACGTAAAAAGATAGAGGAACTATTCTTTAACGATAACGGTGATAGATTTTATGAGATTAAGATCTATTTTATCACGCTTGATGAGAAGAGCGGCATAGAGAAGAAAACAGCGGCCAGATTCATAGTACAGGCGAGCGGCCTAAAGGAAGCGATCTCATGCTTCGAGGAGAATATGAAAGGGACCTTGGCGGATTATACCTTGGCAATGGTAAGCGAGACCCTTATTATGGACATCTTCCCGTTTGACGCTGATAGCGTACCAAAGGGCAAAACAGATAATTAATATTAGAGTGTGTTTTTCATGGTATTAGATTTAGTTTTTATCCCCGCCGTCCGTGAGGATATGCGGGGATTTCGGGCGGTAAGTATTCCGGGATGAAACGTTACGGAGTGCGCATGACGTAAAGAGGCCGGTTCGATCCCGGCACCGTTCACAAATAACAAATAACAACATGGATTTCGGTAACGACATTCCGGATTACGATCCGGACGATTTTGACAATTACGATTATGAGTGACATTTTTCAAAGCCTGTTATTATCCTTCGGGGTGATAACGTTCATATTCGCTATCCTAGCGATAATTTTTATTGTATTAATCTTGATAGACGACAAGTACAAATGAGGAATATCGAATCACAGACCCAGCAAGCTTGCGTCAGATACTTCCGTCTCCAATACCCGAGATACGCAGGATGCTTCTTTAGCGTCCCGAACGGAGGACGGAGGGACACGGTAACCGGGGCTATACTGAAAGCGGAAGGGGCTTTGGCTGGGGTAGCAGACCTTTTCCTTTCAGTCCCGAACAACGTCCATCATGGTCTGTACGTGGAAATGAAGACAAGAAAAGGCCGGCAACAGGACAGCCAGAAGGCATTCCAGAAGGCGGTAGAGGCTCAAGGATACAGATATGAGATATGCCGATCGCTGGACGATTTCATCGCGCTTATAAAAGACTACTTGAATGGCTAAGAAACCTACCAAGCAACCAGAGCGTATCAGATGCGCCGATTGCGTGCACGGCAAGCCCCACAAGGGTCTGGCCGTATGGTGCGAGATATTGAACACCGGAAGGGTAGCGAACTCTTTCCGGTATTGTGACAACTATAAACGACAACTTATATGAGAACTATCAAAGCGAACACGAAGGCAAACGGGGATATACTCCCGGAGCCTAAATTCAAGAGGATACCCGTAAGGGTTGACAAGAACACGATCATCCTCGTAAGGGAGGGATTGAACGTGGAAGAGCACCTGAAAAGATTCAAGGAAAAGGATAACATTCCACCGGGATATATCCCGTGGTTCTAAAAAAATTTCAATTTGTTTGGCGTTTTGAATTTGAGTTGTATCTTTGCGGTGATTCAAGACCAAGGAATCACTACATAGTAAACTTGTATGCGGCATTTTTTATGTCGTTACTACAGCTATACCTGCAAAGATATAAGCCGTTGGTTTCCCTGTTGGCTGCATCAGTTTATCTAATGTAGTGTTCCTTGGTCGGAGTTGGGAGCCAGCGGCTTTCTTTATATAACTCAAATTTCATCAAAATGACCAAGGAACATGAAATTGCGAGTGTAACGAACAACAGTAATTGCACAACCACGTCAGCTCACGAAACGAGCATCTTCTCATGGCGCACAATCGCCAAGCTATTAACCTTCATATCATCCGGATTGCTCGAATGCGATAACCGGGATGATGTTATAGGCTATGTAAAGGTTCTCATCTTATTAATGACAGCTTTCATATTAGCAGGAATGGAAGGAGGTGCGTTATGAATACGCTTACCCAACGTCAGCAAACCATCCGTATCAACCGCCTATCCAAGGAGAACGACCAGCTCGCCAAGGAACTTGAGCACGTGAAGAACCAACTCAAATGGTCACGCATCACGTCCTCGCAAGAGACGGAGCTAAAGAACTCGTGTTTCTTCTTCATGGTGTCCAAGGGGATATTCACCGAATGGCACGAGTGGCACGACAGGAGGATAACCGAGAGGTTGATGGACGAGATCAAGAGGACTATAAAATAGCCCTACCCTACTCACGTATTAAGATTTTAAAAGCCCCGGTTCCGGCCGGGGAGTATACCGTACACTTTAAAATTAAGCAATCATGGATTTTTTAGAAAAAGACTTAGAAGACATTATATGGGATGCGTCTAAAACAAACGAAGGGAGGTCTATCCTAAACAAAAGAGGATTAGATATTGAAGGAAAGATGTTTAGACAAGTGAGTTTGGCTGAATATGGCAGAATTGATCTTGCCTCTGTACTAATAGAGCCATCCTGTATATATGTAAATATTTATGAGTTAAAAAAGGACTTAATAAATTTAGACTCAATGGTTCAAGTCGCAAAATACGGAAGTGCCGTCAGGGAATATATAGTAGGCAAAGATCTAACAAACAGACCTATATCTATAAATTTAATATTAATAGGATCTAAAGTTGATCTTCAATCAGACTTCATATTATCTTACAATATGTTTGATCGACTATCAATATATTTATATTCTTACAAAATAGACGGAATATCATTTAAGTACTTAAATAAAAATGCGTATAAGCGAGGAAACAGCCTTCTTTTCAAAGATATAAACATATCACGATCCGACATTAAAGAAATGATAGAAAGAAGAATAAAATATGAACCATTTTAATCCATAAATAAATGATAGTATTAAAAAAACCAAAGAACAAGCATGGGACGAAACAAAAAAAACGGTCTTGACTATTTTCCTTTCGATATTGATTTATTCCAAGACATTCGCATCCGAAAACTGATCAAGTATCAAAGCGGTAAAGCCGTAACAGTATATGCTCTCCTGCTATGTATTATCTACAAGGATGGGTACTACATGAAGTGGGACAAAGAGTTGCCCTTCATCATATCGGAACAAACCGGGTTTGAAGAGGCGTATATATTGGAGGTGATTAACAGCTGCTTGAAACTGGGGTTATTTTCGAATGAATTATACACGTCCGATGGGATATTGACTTCGAGAGGAATACAAGAGAGATATAAAAAAATATGCGATTTATGCAGAAGAAACGGTGAAATTTCGGAGTTTTCACTTATTTCTTCGGAAGAAAAGCCGATTTCTTCCGAAGAAAAGCCAGTAAACTCCGCAAAAAGTACACAAAGTAAAGAAAAGAAAAGTAAAGAAAAAGAAATATTAAAGAAAAAACCCCCTAAAGGGGGTGAGAAAGAAAAAATGAAAGTCGAGAATGAGGAGTTGACGGACGAGTTCAAGAACTTCTTGGATTGGGTCGATAAAGAGACCCCATGCTTGAAGAAAATCCAACGTCAAATCACGCAAAAAGAGTACTACAAGATGAAAGAGAAGTATAACAAGAAGCAGATAACGGACGTGCTTACGAAAATAGACAACTACAAGGACGCTCCTAAGAAATACACATCCGTATATCGTACCTTCCTAGATTGGGCGAGAAAGGATTATGGTGGATAACAGGGTAATGCCTAACGACATCGAGGCCGAGAGACTTGTGTTAGGCACGATAATGACGGAAAGAAACGCTCTTGACGAGGTGAGGGACATATTGACTCCATCATGCTTCTACGACCCGTTCAACAAGTCCATATACGAGGCGATAACAAGGATTTCCGACAGGGGGGAGAGGGCTGACATGGTGACGGTAGCGAACGAGTTGATGAAATCAAGCGATAAGCCGGACATGTTCAAGCTAAGCCAGATATCATCATGCCTCACCTTCGACATCTACCAGCACGCCGCCTTGCTTCACGACAAGGAAAAGAGAAGGAGGTTCATAGAGATCGGGAACGAGCTTATATCGAGGGCTTATTCCGAGTCCGACGACATAGCTGACACGTTGACGGATACGGAGGAGAAATTGAAAAGCCTTTTCCAATCGTCAAGCGATAGCGTGTTCACGTTAAGTGACGCGATAAAGGAGGTATCAAACCAAATGTCGTTGAACGCTACCGACGGGAAGAAAATGACCGGAACACCGACAGGGTTCAACGACATAGACAAGAGAAGCGGAGGTCTTCAAAAGTCAGACCTTATCGTGATAGCGGCGGACACATCGTCCGGAAAGACATCGTTAGCCGTGGCTTTATCATTGTCCGCGGCGAAACACGGTGACGGGGTCGCCTTCTACTCCATGGAGATGAAGAAGGAGCAGATAGCCGCCCGCATGATCTCGATAGAATCCGGAGTCCCGGCAAACGAGATCATGTACTCCCGCCTGCTACCAGAACAATTCAACATGATAGACATCGGGATAGGAAAGATCTACGATAAGCCTGTTTATTTTGATGACAGGAGCACTTCTAACATAGACACGATACTTTCATCCATCCGTACGATGAAACTCAAATACGGCATATCTGGGGCGATAGTGGATTACCTGCAAATATTGTCCGTGAATATGAGAGGTAGCAATACCGAGCAACAAATGGGTGAGGCCGCTCGTAGGTTGAAGAATCTGGCCAAGGAACTAGACATATGGATCATCGCCTTGTCCCAGCTAAACAGGGACCAAATGAATCCGGCCCCCTCATTGGCAAGATTAAGGGCCAGCGGACAAATAGCGGAGGCCGCCGATGTTGTCATGCTGATCTATAGGCCTGAGCTTTATGGGAAATATTATCCTGAGCCTTTCCAGAATTATCCCGTGGGCGGAACAGCCATGATAGATATAGCGAAAGGAAGAAATATCGGATTAGCCAAGTTTATCGTGAAATTTGAAGCAAAGACCACTCACTTTATGGAATATGATGATAGCGGGTTCACTATAAGCCAAGAAGTATCACAAGAAGAACCATTTTAAAAACAAATCATGGAAATAATCAACAGACTGAAGAACACCCCTACCGGTTTGATCGTGTTGGTAGGAGACATGAAAATTATCGTGGAAAAGTACAGGCCGTATTATAACGGTCAGAACAAGATCCCGTGCAGGGGATGCGTCTTCCGGGACGAGGGAGCGAGATTTTGCGAGTACTCATCTGCTTGCATGGCCCATCTGAGGCCGGATCACGAAAGCGTTGTTTTCTCTAAAACGAGTGAGATATGAAACAATACAACGATTGGGAAGAGATCGACAAGGACACGAACGGCCTTGTCACCTCGCTAACCTACATGGTACTTTTCGTGAACGACCAAGTGTATAACTACACGGTATCGCTCATGGAGGCCATGAGGAATAGCGAGCACTACAGGCATAACGCCAAACGGACGGCCAACGCTATCGAGAAAGAGATAGACGCTTATAACACCAACATCTTCCGGATAGCCAAGGCGAACAAGGAGGCGTTAGCGGAGATAACGCAAAGCATGGAAGAGGACGTGCAGCCCCACATAGACCGATACTACTACACGATCAGCCAGATATTGCTGGATCACGGGGTATCGGGCATGACAAACCGGATCGCCTCGCTGTCATCAACGATAAACATGCTAGCGCAGATGTCGAGGATCACGATAAGCGATTTCGGTGACAGGATGCGGGGGATCGTTCCTTTGGCGTACAACCCCCTATCCTATCTGACACTGGACAAGGTGGAATATCTGAGCGACCGGTTATCAAGCGAGGTCACCGGAAAGGACGTGAGAATAAACTTAAATGAGCAGCCCGGGATCGTGAAGGCGTTCACGGCGATAACGAACGCTATACTTGATCCGAGGGTGTTCAATAAGGCTTTTGAGAAAGCCGGGTAATTAACTATTTAATCCAAATTGACATGAAAGCTAAAATAATAAAGACCGGGGAGGTCGTTGATGTTATGTCCTTCAAGGCTTCTGAGGGATGCCCTGAAAGGGATTGGGTGTGTTATGTGGATTCCGAGGGGCTTGAACATACACAGAAGCTCAACGCCCTACGGGATCTAGAGGTTATAAATAAGACGGAGAATAAAGCCGTTGATTGGGAACAACGCCGATATGAGATTGCAAAAGAAATGATTGCAGCATTTCTTAGCAATTCAAGTAGAGAAATATATGAGGGAGATTTTAAAACACAAGCAGAATATGCCGTAGTTTTTGCCGATGCTCTCATAGCTGAATTGAAGAAAATAGACAATCATGAGAAATAAAGAACTAATCGCTCTATTACAAGAGCAAGACCCGGAAGCGGAGGTCATGATCCGCACGTCAGACGATCAATATGAGTACGATCCGGTGGACGTGACATGGGATGAAGAGATAGAATGTATAATTATTCAGGAGGGGTAAATATGAACACACAGATTTGCACGAATAAAGAACAATCATCCCGGCTATTAGAGGCCGGGATGAGACCGGAATCGGCGGACATGTATTTGGACGAGTTCGAATTGCCGGTCGCATTTGAATATAGACGAATAGTGGGGCATATGGATCAAGACAAGATATGCCCGGCTTGGTCTTTATCCAAGCTGATAGACATGATGCCTCCAGCTATTGATAGTTTAGGGACGCTTTACTTATGCGCAGGATTAAATACTAAAAAGTATAATGCCGATAATAAGATAAAGGCTCATCAATACAGCATTGAATACGGGGTAAATTATACATCACATAGACATGATGATCCGATTGAAGCATTGATAGAGACTATCGAATGGCTTATCGAGGAAGGACACCTTGACAATAAATACCTAGCGGTTAAATGCGGAGACTGTAAACTTATCGAGGATGAAGACGCAAACGGGGATGCTTGGTGCTCATTGCACCAAAAGCCGGTAAATTGCGATAGTAGAGCTTGTGAGGATATTTTATAGAAAGATATGCATGACGCAGGTTTATATCCTACTTGTCTTATGTAGAATTAATAGTAATATTGAGAAACGTAAATAATTATGAATGAACAGGTATTATCAGTAGAACAAATGCAACACCTTATTAAATTAGGTATTGACGTGAGTAGCGCGAGCATGAAGTTTATAAGCACCCGGCCAAGTTGTGATTATAGTGAAGATGATGAAATCGAGTTTATACCAGTCAGTGTTAATTTCTATGCTGAACGGTATAATGAGCGTGGCAAGACATTTACCTTGCAAGATATGTTGGCTCTCATGCCAAAACAGATAGATGACTATACATTGAATTGGTACATATCAGAAATGATTTTCAGATATGATAAAATTGATTTCTGTGGTAAGTTTGAGGTGTTAGGGGATTTCTCGTACTATTTCAACGAGAATGCAACAATCTTAAATGTAGCCTATGATATGCTCTGTAAGCTCGCAGAATGTGGATATTTAAACAATAAGATTAACAATGGAAAGAAATATTGATATGGGACAGGATGTAGAAGAAGCGGCTCATTT